>OMAD01000011.1_pt1 | contig 127397 bp, 112 predicted proteins | sample 1644581 | NCBI WGS metagenome assembly OMAD01 (sample SAMEA103958120, study PRJEB25191) | human gut metagenome | biome: human-associated habitat [ENVO:00009003]; feature: intestine environment [ENVO:2100002]; material: feces | place: Germany | collected 2013/2015 | reverse complement strand
TATTGCGTCTTCGAGGGCAAAAGTACGATTATTTTTTGAAAAATGCAAATCTGAAAGCAAAAAAAATCAATATGATGGAGAATATCGGCGTAAAAACAAGGAAAACAACCTCGTCATTTTCGTAGATTTATGGGATATGAGAAGAAGCCCCAGATATCTGATCAGACAATTCAAAAGAAAACTATAAAGGAAAGAGCTCTAACAGTATGATTGAAACGGGCTGAAAGCCCAAAAGCTCCTATCCTGGGCAGCACCCTGGGTACACTCGCAGTCAGCAATACGCCCTGCAAGGGCAAAAGCTTAAAAATATATTGTTTTCAAAGTTTTCTCCCATTTCCCTTGCACCATTCAAATAATAATCGTAAATTTGCAGTAGATAAAATACGCAAGCTTATGAAAGAGAAAAGCTATACATTGCCAGAAGAGCAGAAAGATGCAGCTTTCGCAGCAGAGCCTGCACCAGCCTATCACGGAAATGCCGCCATGGCACTTCCGGAGGACGAATGTGCAGAAGAAAATATTGACTGGAATAAGATTCCAGTTGGCTGGCATCCGGCAAATGAAGAAGAAGCCGTGGCTAGGATTGAAGCTATTGAGGCGGAGTATGAGAATGGGCAATATATTGATGCAGAAGAATTTGAAAAAGAACTAATTGCACAATATCCATGGCTAGCATAAGATTAACACTTTATTTCAAAAAGGAATTAAAGACTGTTATCGACTATGGATTAGTAGAATTCGGTAAGACCACAGTAAAGCGATTCCATAATGAGTATAAAAACATCAAGCATCGCCTGATGCTTCATCCTCTTTCTTCACCCAAAGAGCCATTGCTTAAGCGATTCCACCGCCCTTACCATAGTGCGATTATCAAGGAGAATTGGAAAATTATCTATCGCTACGACGAAGCCAACGACCTCGTCATTTTCGTAGATTTATGGGATATGAGAAGAAGTCCTAGATATCTGATTAGACAATTCAAAAGAAAACTATAAAAGAAAGAGCCCATGAAAAAGAAAAGATATACATTGCCAGAAGAGCAGCCGATTCCAGTTGGCTGGCATCCGGCCAATGAAGAAGAAGCCGTGACTAGGATTGAAGCCATTGAGGCGGAATACGAAAGGACAGGCAAGGCTACTGATTTTGATGAATTTATAGAAGAACTAAAATCGGAAGGATTATGGCTCAACCAATAAAAGCAATATCAACACTCTATGGTGAAGAGGCTCGTCGTTTCCAAGAAATGGCAGACGTAACAGAGCGCAAATATGATATTAGTCCCAAGCGAGACATCAAAAAAGATCCTCGCTATCGTGCTATGCGCACAATACTTGAAAGGTCGAACATAAAATAGAACTTTGCAGGTGGTTCAGGAACGGGCTGAAAGCCCAAAAGCTCCTATCCTGGGCAGCACCCTGGGTACACTAACAGTCAGCAATGCGCCCTGCAAGGGCAAAAGCTTCGTATAACACTCTATATTAGAACACATAGAAATAGCGTTTAAGGTCACAATTTGTGACCTTAAACTATTGGATTTCAACTGTTTTGTTTATTTTCCTTTCCCCTTATCACCTCCAATACCTTTCCGAGATGATAAGTTACCAAGCCATCCTCATAGGTGGTGTCCAATACCTGAACCACGGCACTATCCCTATCCGAATGATAACCCACATAAAACCTAATCGCATCGAAACGACGGAGATAACGCTTGCCATCAGCCTCATCAATATAAGTATATTTGTTAAGCGTAGTCTGCTTCAGCAAACGGTACTCCTCGGTCTTCACACCAGATATAATTTCCTCGAAATATACCTTCTCGATAATCAGCGTCAAAACCTTCAAGCCCGACAGATTTAACTGCGATGGCTTTTTCTCTATTCGCTGCTCCAGACATTGCTGTTCCTTATTGTAGGCAAAGTAGATGATAGTGCCATTCATGATTTTCTGAATGATACTGTCGATGATTTCCAGCGGAACCTGATACCATTCCGTAGCCTCATGCATCTCTCCCTTATCATCAACCACCTTAAAACGGAAGTTTACTGCCTGCAATACCTGATGCACTAAATAAGACTATTAACACGCGCTTTTAATAAAATATTAACATAACTGCAGTCCTTCCTCTTCTACATTATTATAAAAAGGACTGCCCTTTTTGCACTGCCAATCCTTCATCGAATACACAATTGGGTGAATCATCTGATTGATTTTCCAACCCAATTCCCAAAACGGATAAGTATAATCATCATGATCTTGCTCATCTATCTTATCCTTGTTCAGAAGCACAAGGAGGTCCCAGTCGGAATCTGCCTTCGCATCTCTTCGCGCCCTTGACCCGAAAAGAATGACCTTGGCATCTTTCGGCATAATCGATTCCGCTTTCAAACGTATCGCATTTAAAACCTCATCTTCAAGATGTTCGTTTTTCAATATCGTCATAACTCTATCCATTTAGTTTAACTGCGACAAAGATAAAAAAAAGAATTGAAACTTCAAAATCTCAAAGCTTTTTTCTTACATATATTGTTTTTTTCTTAACCATCATTCCATGCGCTTCACCCAAACCTTGTGGCTTCCTCTTCCAATCGAGCGGATAGGTGATATCGGGTCTTGAGTTATCTCCTTCAATTCGAGGGAAGCGGCGGTGCGGCTCATATCGTTGATGTAGGCATAATCACCGAGAGTGATGGCAGCGTTCTTTTCTAATACCGATAAGGCACGGGCAATGCGCTCTTCCTTGGAATAGAGTTGCTTGCGGATAACCTTCACACCACTCATCACTCGTTCCAAATCACAGTCGGTCTCCATCTTTACAGCCTTCACAAACTCAGGAGATGAATTGAAGTTGACGTTCTTCACCCCTACCTTGCGATATTTCATCATGTCGTCATCTGTCTGCATCTCCGTAGGCTTGTCATCCTCAAAACCAAGGGACAAGGAGAAGGTGCCCAAGCCTTCGAGATTCACATTATAACCCATAGAGAGCATACGGACCAACACGTCTTCCACATCTGTCAGAACCGCTTCGATAGTGCCCTGAGAAAGGTCACGATGATAACTCTGCATCTGTTCGACAAATTCCTTTCTGGAAAGCGTGCGATAGGGCACCATCTTGGGATAAACTCTGCGCTTGCCTTCATCACGCATATCACTCATTTCCTGCAATTTGTACTTTGCCATTTTTTTTCCTTTCTTATTTAGATTGTTAGTTTTCTCACTTAATCGGTCCTTCTATCTCTGAGAGATATGATCTCTACTAAGTAACAGGATCTTCCTACTTAGGAATAAAAGTATCTCATCCTAAGAGAAATCTCCGTTCAAAGACGTTGAACCGACATTCAAAGTCGTTGAACCGCCGTTCAGAGTCGTTGAACCGACATTCAACGTCTTTGAACGAAGATTTCTATTAGGCAAAGATACAACATTATCAGGAAGAAAACAATAGTTTACCCAAATATCTTCACTTTTCCAGTCATTTTTCTTCATTTTTAGGGTATTTTTCCTTGCTTATCCCAAAGAATTATGCTAACTTTGTGGTCAGATTGCATTTCCGAGTTCAAGGATTGTAATCTTGAAACGGAGGAAAAACGATTGTAAACTTGAAACAAAGAAAAAGACAAAGATAACACAACCCCTATGAGTATGAAGATATTAGCAACCAGCGACTGGCATTTGGGCAACTTGTTTCACGGCAACGACCGACTGCCTGAACACAAGCACTTCCTGCAATGGCTCTTAGTGCAAATCGCTGAACAAAAGCCCGATGCACTCCTCGTCGCAGGAGACATCTTCGACAATGGAAATCCATCGGCAGCAGCACAGACCGTTTATTACGAGTTTCTTGCCGATGCCACCCATCTGTGCCCGAACATGCAGATTATCATCACCGCCGGCAACCACGATTCCGCCAGCCGACTGGAGGCTCCCCGCCCACTCCTTGCCAGATACCATGTAGAAATCAGAGGAAATGTAAGGAAAATCTGGCAGCAGGGAGAAAGCGAGGACGATAATAAAACCGGCGGACATTGGCTCTATTCCTACGACGATCTCATCATCCCTGTGTCCAACGAGGAAGGAGAAGAAGTCATCATCCTCGCCGTACCTTTCCTTCGGAGTGATGTGGTCCAGAACGCCTGTTATTCGCAAGGAGTCAACGCCTTCCTGAGAGAACTGACTGCTGAAGCACGAAAGAAATACCCGGGCAGAAAGTGCATCATGATGGCCCACATGTACGCCAAGGGTTCGGATATCGCCAAAAAGGATGCGAGCGAAAAGATCATCATCGGCGGACAGGAAGAAGTGGACATGGAAGGATGGAACGACCATCCCGACTATATGACTTGCGGACACATCCACAAACGGCAACATATCTGGAACACCGACTGGGCAAGATATACGGGTAGTATTCTTCCAATGTCGTTCGCCGAGAAAGACTACATACACGGCATCGACCTCATCACCATCGGATGTGTTAAGGGAGAAAAGGAGGAAATGGAAGCGAAGAAGAAAGAAGATGAAATGAAGGAAAATAAAGATGGAATGAAGGAAGAAGAAGAAAAGGAAAAGGAAAACTGCAAAGGCAAGAGCAAGGATATAAAAGTAGATTTCCTGAAATACAAGCCTCAGCACTCCCTTCGCATTCTGCCTGAAAACGAGGAGGAACTCACCATCAAGAAATGGCAGAAACTCATCCATTCAGAACTTTCAGAAAGGATGAATGGCGAACTGAGCGACCATTTCGACTACGTAATGCTGAAGGTGAAACAGGAGAAACTTTCCAACGATGACATCAAGGAACTGGAGAATCTCGTCAATGAGAAGGATGCCGTACTCTGCAAAATCCAGCGCATCATCCCGCAGTTAGACCTCTCCACCATCCAAGGTTCCCAGCAAATCACCAGCATCGAGGACATCGTCAACCGACCGCCACTTGATACTTTGAAGGAGGCCTTTGCCATCAAGCACAACGCTCCGATGAACGAAAGACAGGAGAAAATGTTATCCGATTTATTAACGACATCATCATTATGAAATTCCTACAACTCGAAATACTCAACCTCGCTTCGCTTGACAAACAGGGAGGCGAGGTCATCAACTTTGAAGAAGGTGCCTTAGGCGAGAGTACCATCTTCAGCATCGTAGGTCCGACGGGAAGTGGCAAATCCACCCTCCTCGACGCCATCTGCCTTGCCCTCTACAACCGCGCCCCTCGCTACCCAAGAAAGAAAGGCGACAAGAATCAGAACATAGAGATTTTCGGAGAAGCTGATGCTAATGAAAACAACCGGTTAGCTCCTACAGATAGTCGAAACATACTGACCCGTGGCAAGAAAGAGGGTTACAGTAAACTCACCTTCCTTGCCAACAACGGCAGTATCTACCGCGCAGAATGGCACGTCAGATTCCAAAGAGTACGCTATGAAAATGCCAAGACTGCGCTCTATAAAATTACAAGAAATGGAGAACAGCTGACAGAAGAAATAGCCGACTGGAACGAATTGCCAAACATCATCGGTCTCGACTACGACCAGTTCCTCCGCACCGTGCTCATCGCGCAAGGTTCGTTTGCCAACTTCCTGACCGCAAAGGAAAACGAGCGCTACGAACTCTTGGAGAAACTCATCGGATGTGAGGAAACTTATACGAACATCGCTACAGAAATCAAGAAAGCAAAAGACCAGGCGGTGGATGCCTACAACCAGATGGCAGCATCAGTGGAAACAGTAAAACAGAACCTGCTGAATGACGAAGAACTCGCCCAACTGCAAGAGGAAATCACCCTTTTGGAAAAGGCAGAGAAGGAACTCGACAGCCAATTGAAGGCCATCTCAGAAAACCTGCAATGGTATGAGGAAAACGATAAGCAAACGAAGCAAACAGCTATCTATCAAGCAGATATGGAGCAGGCAGCAAACGCTATCAAAGACATACAAGCCCAGATTATCCGTCTCCAGTTGCACGATGAAGTACAACCAGCCGTCAACCTGCTGCAGGAAGTAGAGCGACAGATACAAAGCATCCACAATCAAGAAGAAGAAATCCTGAAATCGGAAGCTGCCATCAAAAGCAAGGAGGTTGGCATCACCGAAAGCGAGCATACTCTCTCCTACCTAAAGGAAGTAGTCAACAAGGCACAGGAGCAACTCGAAAAGACTCTGCCGGTTATCGCTGAAGCAAGGGCGCTGAAAACAAAAATAGAAGCAGCTATGCCGAATCTGACTGAGAAGAAAGAGGCATTGGAATTGGCTCAGAAAGAGAATCAATCTGCCCAAAGAGATGTGGAGGAAAACGCCCGAAACATCAAGAAATGGGAGGCTGAAACGGAGAAAGCGAACCTTGCCCTCAAAACGACAAAGGAAGAGATTGCCAAGCAGAAACAAACTCTTCAGAAAACGACACAAGCCGCAGAACTGGCTTGGGAGACAGAAAAGAGCAAGACTACCGGACTGAATATAGAGGAACTGCAGAACAGCAAGACTGTAGCCGACAGAAAACTGCAAGATGTCCAGCAAGCCATCAAGGTAGTAAATCACCTCGACTCTACCACAACAGATAAGCAGAAGAATGAGGAACGCATCCAGTTCTTGGGCAAGAGAAACGCAGAGATAGATGAAGCGCTGGGCAAGTTGACCATTAAGGCTCTGACTCAAGAGACCCAGACGCTAAGAAATGCCTATACCCTGATGGTAAGTGAAAAATGGGAGATTCATCGTGCCAACCTGACCGAGGGCAAGCCTTGTCCGCTTTGCGGCAGCACGACCCATCCTTATCATTCTGACAACAGACAATTTGAGGAAGCTACTACAGAACTCTCGCAACTTCTGAAAGCAAAAGAGGATCTGCTGAAACTGCAGCAGAAACAGGAGAAGGATCTTTCCGGCGAAAGAAAACAAAACGACGGCGAAGTACAGACGCTCCAGAAACAACAGGAAAAGCTGTCGGGAGAAATCGCAACCTACGAAGAGGAATGGAAGGTGCTCATCGCTCAGTATCCAAAGATTCCAAAGGCAGAGGCAGAACTGAAAGCGCTCTTGCCTATCTATGAAGACAAAGCGAAAGAAGCAACCGGCAAACTGAGCCTGTTTAACAAGATTCAGAAAGAGATAGAACGGCTGACCCAACTTAAGGATAAGGCTATAAAGGATGAAGCTGCGTATGAAAGCAAGGCTTCAGTGATACTGAATAACGCTCAAGAAAGTACTTCAACCTGCGCCACGCAACTGACTGAACACAAAGCACTTACCATAAATCTTATTTCACAAGAAAAGAACAAGAAAGAAGCTTACGAGAAAGCTCTCCAAGCATGGAATAATGCCAAGAAAGAAATGGAGGAATGGCAGGCGCAATACCAGCAGATTCTAAATGGTGAAGAGCCTGATGCAGCAGAACAAAGACTGACTGCGGCAAAGGATGAGGCTACGAAAGCAGCAGATAACCAGAACGAGAATATCAACAAACTGAAGGCAGAACTCGCCAACAGTAAAGGTTCGTATCAAACCATGCTGTCACAGAACAAGACGATGAAAGAGTATCTGCAGGCGAAGGAAAAGGAACTCGACCTTTGGATTAAGGAATATAACAAGCAGCTAAAAGAAAAAAGCATCAAGCCAAGCCTTATCGACCTAAATACCATCTGGGAGATGCTTCACTCTGCCGAAGACTGGAACGCCATCCGTCGGGAAAAGGACGAAAAGGAGAAAGCCGTGGCTTCAACTACCGCCCTTTACCAGAACGCAGAAAAGGCGCATCAGCAGCACTTGGAACAGCAGCCTGCCCAAACCCGGGATGCTCTCTTAGCCATTCAGCAGGAGTATCAGGAGAGAAGCCAGCGCAACGAACTGATTGCTGCCAACGCCAGGATGCAGAACCATCAGGAAGCCGTGAAGCAGTTGGGTGACAAGGCTGAGGCTCTGAATCTCGTAACACAGGAAAAGGACGACTGGACAGCCATTACGGATGCCATCGGAGCAGACGGAAAGACGCTGCGCAAGATAGCCCAATGCTATACGCTCAGTTTCCTGATAACTCATGCCAACCAGGAAATCAGAAAGTTCAACAGCCGTTACGAACTGCAGCAGGTAAAGCATTCCTTGGGCATCCGAGTCATCGACCACGACCGTGCCGACGATATCCGAGACACCACCTCCCTATCTGGTGGCGAAACCTTCATCGTGAGTCTCGGTCTCGCCTTGGGCCTGTCGGCATTATCCTCCCGCAACATCTCCTTCGAGAACCTGTTCATCGATGAAGGCTTTGGAACCCTCGACCCCGATACCTTAGCCACCGTCATCGATTCCCTCGCCATGCTGCAAAGTTCGCAAGGCAAGAAGGTAGGCGTTATCAGTCATACCGACACGATGAGCGAGCGCATCACCACCCAGATAAGGATTATCAAGAATGGCAACTCCGGCAGCAGTCATATCGAGATCTATCCATGACACACCGTAATTACACCCTTCATTATAAAATAATTACACCTTATTAAATATAAAATACACATACGTTATCCATCATACATACCATACACTTGGCAGCCTTATACCAAATGTATGGTATGTTCTTTACTCCCTGTATGGTAGTCTTTTTACACCCCATGTGGTATTGCCCACTTGGAGAAATCACAGTACCTTTGCACCCAGAAAATAATAATAAAAAAAGACATAGATTATGGACAATAAGACTATCAAACATCTCAAGGAATTGGAGGCAGAATCTATCTACGTGCTCCGCGAAGTAGCTGCCCAGTTCGAGCGTCCAGTCATCCTCTTTTCGGGTGGCAAGGATTCTATCGTGATTACATATCTTGCCTACAAGGCTTTCTATCCTGCAAAGATTCCATTCCCACTGTTGCACATCGACACAGGACATAACTTCGAGGAAACCATCCAGTATCGTGATGAACTGGCCAAGAAGTTAGGAGCCGAACTCATCGTGGGCAGCGTGCAGGAAAGCATCGATAAGGGTAGAGTGAAGGAGGAAACGGGTTATTATGCATCCCGCAACAAGTTGCAGACCACTACCCTGCTCGACACCCTGGAGGAATATAAATTCGATGCAGCCATCGGAGGCGCAAGAAGAGATGAGGAGAAGGCTCGTGCCAAGGAACGCTTCTTCCGCAACATGCTGGAGCGTGGCATCTACGTCAGCCCATCCCAGTTTGAGGGCAATTTCATCTCCCTCTGCCATACCGACGAAATCCTCGACTACGTATTGAAGTCGATAGCGGAGAGCATCGAGTAAGAAATATTAAAACGAGTAAGAAATCTGCGTGAGATTTTCTCATGGACAATAAAATTCTCAATCCTGATTGCAAAGACAAAAATGCTATCAGAATTGATTTTTTATCCTAAAATTCCACTTATTCCAATATTATTTATTACCTTTTGATAAGATAGGCTGCATCTCAACAAAAAAAATATAAAACTTCGTCTTTTTATTTTGTTTTGTCTACAATTTGCACTATCTTTGCAAAACAAATAAAAATATAGCATAATGAAATATCCAATAGGAATACAGGATTTTGAGAAAATCATCAAGGAAGGTTATCTCTATATCGACAAGACCGCCCTATTGTATGATTTGACTCAAATGGGAATAATCTATTTTCTGAGTCGTCCTCGACGATTCGGAAAGTCATTGCTCGTCTCCACCTTGAAGTATTACTTTGAGGGAAAGAAAGAATTATTCAAGGGGTTGGCGATAGATGACTTGGAGAAGGAATGGAAGCAATATCCTGTATTCCACCTAGATTTCAATGGCAAGAACTTCACCAAACCCGGAGAATTGCAGCGCACGCTCAATGGTTTCATCGAGAAGCAGGAAGCCATCTATGGCAAGGATCCTTATCACGACACCCTGGGCGACAGATTCATCTATGTGCTTGCCCAGGCTCACCAGAAGACAGGGCTGAGAGCCGTGATCTTGATAGATGAATATGACAAGGCATTGCTCGATGTATTGGACACGGGGCTGAAGACCAAGGATGAATATGGCAACGAGATGCTCTTGGAGGAGGAGAATCGAGAAATACTGAAGGGATTCTACAGCGTATTCAAGGCGGCCGACCAAGACTTGCAGTTTGTATTGCTCACAGGAGTTACCAAGTTTTCGCAGGTCAGCGTATTCAGCGGTTTCAATCAGCCAGAAGACATCAGTCTTTCAGCCCATTACGATACGCTTTGCGGCATAACAGAGGAGGAATTGCGCTCTGCCCTAGCCCAGCAGATAAGCGAGATGGCTGAGGAATATGAAGTTACCGAGGAGGAGATGCTGCTGAAACTGCGCCGCCAGTTTGATGGCTACCATTTCAGCCGTAGGATGCGCGGTGTGTACAATCCGTTCAGCATCCTGCGTGCCTTCAAGGAGATGCTGATAGACGACTATTGGTTTAAGACAGGTTCGTCCACCTATCTGGTTCGCCTCCTGTCTCATTGCAACGAGCAAATCAACGAACTGGTAGGCAAATATTATCCCACCAAGGATTTTGATGATTACAAGGCTACGGTGGAGCGTCCATTGCCTATGATATATCAGAGTGGTTATCTCACCATCAAGGGCTATCGCCGCAATACGAATTCCTACCTCTTGGACTTTCCGAATGATGAAGTGAGACGAGGTTTTGTCAGTTTGCTGGCGTCAGACTATCTGAAGCCAAGGGTTTCGCCCGATTCATGGGTGATCCAGGTATTGGATGCGATGGAAGATGGCGAGTGCGAGCAGTTGCATCAGTTGCTGGTGTCATTCTTTGCCAGCATCCCATATACTCAGCGCAGGAAGGATTCCGAACCCGAGAAGGAGCGTTATTTCCAATACACTTTCTACTTGGTGCTCAGAATGATAAGCTGCTACACGGTATTTATCGAAAAAGAGCAGAGCGAAGGCAGGGTTGACTGCGTCGTAGAGACCCCTCGCTTCGTCTATATCTTTGAGTTTAAGCGAGATGGCAATTCAGCCGATGCCTTGCAGCAGATTAAGGACAAAGGCTATGAGCGAGAATATATTACGGATGGTAGAAAAATATACAAGATAGGTTGCAGCTTCTCATCCGAAACAGGAACCATTGATGACTGGGATGTGAAGTAAGGGTTAATATAAAAGAGGTGGAATCTAAATTTCAAATCAGATTCCACCTCTTTTATATTAATTCGATAACTACATTTTGTAAATATCAGACGCCCAATATTTAGAACTAATCATTCTTGAGGTATCGGCATCAAGAACTAAAGCTTGAACTTTATACTCGATATTCTTTACCAACATATTATATAATTCCGCAATAGCATCCATGGCTTTTTTGCATGAATCATAATTTGGACTCATATCCAAAACTCCTCTTGCAAAACCAGCGGCAAGATATTGTCCATCGTATTTCCCTGTTGCCCAGTTTTTTATGACATCTGGCCTCTTTGCATTCCAAGAAAAAGCAGGAGCAACCTCAATTGGGATATTCTTATACGACAAGAATACCAGAAAGTAAGAGTAAGAGCCATAGCCAATGTTTGTAGAAAACTCAACCCTGAAATCCTCATCTATAGAATAGCTTCTTCTAGAGAATCCAGGAAGTCCCTGATAACTAACTACAATTGACTTATCCTTTCCAAGTTCATCAAGAGTTTTTCTATATCTTTCATGAATTGAATGGCTAACCATTCCTTCATAGAAGGACTTTTTCTCCATTTTCAAATAAGCCTCTTCTTTTAAGTCCAACAATTCTTTTATGCCATTTTCGCAAGCATAGTAATACATGTCCTTTATCGTTTTTGCATCACTATCTGCCATTTTCTTCAACTCATCCAATTCATCTTGATGATCATAAGACAAAATAGGAAACGTCTCAGAAGTCAGCATTTTCTCATTTCCATCGACATGCATTCTTAGCACGAAAATAGGGAGATCACACCATTGAAGTTCCATAACTAGTTTGCTTTCTCGTAAGTTAATCTAACTTTCTTGTCTGGAGTATCATCTTCCAAAGGATATTCTACAACCATCTTCTTGCTGTTGACAGAAATGACATCAAAGACATCTTCCTCATACCCTCTGTTGTCAAAAATAGTTAGTTTGTTACCTTTAATTGTATAGGTGCTATTGTAGCTACTTTCTACCCATGAACCTTGAAATTGGTAATAATAAGAATAGCGGCAAGTCATGTCGCTCTTAAATGTAATGGCCTCATATTCATCATCTCCAAGCGTAATATCTTTATCAACCTGCTTGTAAACGTCATCTCCACTAGTCTCCATACCACTTCCTATGTACTCCCATCTAGAAACATGAGTAGGAATCCATCGTCCTCCCACGATATTCTCCTTGATAGACTCTTGAGAAGGAGCATCGTCATCATCAGATGAAGAACAAGCGGTGAAAGACACCATTGCCAACAAGGCGAAGAGAATCGCCATCAAAGAAAAATGTAACTTTTTCATGAGTTTCTGCCCGTCATGCCGGTAGCTAAGCTTTTGAATGTTATTAAATTAGTGAATATTTGCTAGTTGTATTTGCGAAAGCCATCGTTCTCTACATAACACCTACGGATACAAAACACGTGGACGAAAACTTGTCCACATTGCAGCCGTAGGAAAAACTGAGAAAAACGACAAGTAACGTCCACGCTATAGCGGACGTCTACTAACTGTCGGCTTTTCTATTGCTTTTATTGAAGTTTCCTACGTTCCAATGTGCATGACCGAATAGCAAACGCTAATTTAACCATCAAAAAAATCAGAAGTCATCCCCTATTGGAGAATCATTCCGAATGCAAAGGTAATGAATATTTTTGAAATACCAATATTTTTTCCTTATTTTTTGTTTTTCTCTGAATTTATGATTAACTTTGTGCCGAGATTATCACATAATAATAGAGAATAATGGCAATGGATAAACATATATTTAATGAGGAACAACTTAAGCGGGCTGAGGGTATCATAAGAAATCCTTTGGCAAAGCTATCGAGTCTTTCTTCTTCCGAATTAAGAGATTTGGCGGTGGTATGGTGTTATTACTCAGGTAAGATAGAGGGCAATACCTATACATACGTGGAGACGGAGACGCTCTTGAAGGATGGCATCACGCCCGAAAAGCGATACGAGGATGCCAAAATGCTGAAGAATCTGCATAATACTTTCGTAGGAGAATTAGAATATATCCATAAGGGAAAGAACCAAGAGCAGATAGATGAGCGCACGCTCTTCCGCATCCATTCCACCATCAGCGACGGTTTGGTATCTACCGAGGAGCGAGGGCAACTTCGTGACCGTGCCGTGAGAATTAGCGGTACGGAATATATTCCGCCTAAAAATCGTGAGGACATCATGCAGAAATTAGGAATGATACTCTATGAGCAAGAGCAATATCAGAACCCTTTGGAGAGAGCCGTCTTCTTGCATTGCAATGTGGCGAGAATTCAGCCATTCATTGATGGCAACAAGCGAACTTCCCGAATGCTAGAGAGTGTGGTGATGATGAATGCCGACCTCATCCCAGTCTATTCTGCCAAAGATGCCAATATTCTGCATTATCGTAGAGGTTTGATAGCATTCTATGAAACAGGAGATTATACCCAATATGCAGATTATTTCTTGGGGAGATTAGAAGAAAGATTAAAGGAAATAGAATAAATGATACCACACGGCATGACGGAAACTCACTGCCCATCACATGTTGTGCGACCGCATATCAGCTGCTGGACATGCGCACAACTGGTGTTGGGCGAGCGCTCAACAGCTGATGTGCGATTAACGAACCTTAATTCTTGGGAGACACAACCTTATTCTTCTGACTTTTTCTATTCATATTTTCAAAGACTCCCATTTGTTCTTTCCTGTGCTTCTATCGGTTCTTTCATTGCCAACAAAGCATTCATAAATACACACGCGCGCGTACACTATATATAACATACCACCGAAAAACAGACACTTCATACCATACATTCGTCTATCCCATACAATACGTTTGGTATGAGCTTTACTCCCATCGTGGTAGTATTTTTACACCCCATGTGGTATTGCCCAAGTCACGAAAACGCAGTACCTTTGCACCCAGAAATAATAACAAAATAAAAGGTATAGATTATGGACAATAAGACTATCAAACACCTCAAGGAACTGGAGGCAGAATCCATCTACGTGCTCCGCGAAGTAGCTGCCCAGTTCGAGCGTCCAGTCATCCTCTTTTCGGGTGGCAAGGATTCTATCGTGATTACATATCTTGCCTACAAGGCATTCTATCCGGCAAAAATTCCATTCCCTCTGTTGCACATCGACACGGGACATAACTTCGAGGAAACCATCCAGTATCGTGATGAACTGGCGAAGAAACTCGGAGCCGAACTCATCGTGGGCAGCGTGCAGGAAAGCATCGACAAGGGAAGAGTGAAGGAGGAAACGGGTTATTATGCTTCCCGAAACAAGTTGCAGACCACTACCCTGCTCGATACCCTGGAGGAATATAAATTCGATGCAGCCATCGGAGGCGCACGAAGAGATGAGGAAAAAGCCCGTGCCAAGGAACGCTTCTTCAGTCATCGTGACGAGTTCGGACAATGGAACCCGAAGAACCAGCGTCCTGAGCTCTGGAACATCTTCAACGGCAGAAAGAACATGGGCGAACACTTCCGTGTGTTCCCTATCTCCAACTGGACCGAGATGGATGTATGGCATTATATCTTTCTGGAGAACATCCAGATGCCTTCGCTCTACTTCACTCATGAAAGAGAGGTATTCAACCGCGACGGACAATGGCTCGCAGCCCTGCCTTGCATCAAGCGCAAGCCTACAGAGGAAGTGGTAAAGAAGCTGGTTCGCTGCCGCACCATCGGTGACATCACCTGCACCGGACTCACGGAATCAAAAGCAACAACCGTAGCGGATATCATCGATGAAATTGCTTCTACCCGTGTTACTGAACGTGGAGGAAGAGCCGATGACAAGCGAAGTGAAACGGCAATGGAAGACCGCAAGAAGGCGGGATACTTCTAATTTAATGAGAAATGAGAAATGAAATGAGAAATGTGAAATGAGCATAGCAAGCATATAGTGCAAACAACTCAACATTTAACACTTAAGATTTAAAAAGCATGGACAGAGGTTATTTAGATATGGAGCTGCTCCGCTTCTCTACTGCGGGCAGCGTGGACGATGGAAAGAGTACTTTGATAGGAAGATTGCTTTATGATAGCAAGTCGATTTTCGAAGACCAGTTGGAGGCGGTGGAAGCGGCAAGTAAAAGCCGTGGTAATGAAGAGGTGAACTTAGCTTTGCTCACGGATGGTCTCCGTTCTGAGCGTGAACAGGGCATTACCATCGATGTGGCTTACCGCTATTTCGCTACACCGAAACGCAAGTTTATCATCGCTGATACTCCGGGACATATTCAATATACCCGCAACATGGTGACGGGTGCAAGTACTGCCGACCTGAGCATCATTCTCATCGATGCACGACATGGTGTATTGGAGCAGACAGTACGTCACAGCTATATATCTTCGCTTCTCGGAATACCTCATATTCTGGTGGCTATCAACAAGATGGACCTGGTTGATTTCAGTAAAGATATATATAATAAGATTATCGCAGACTACAAGAAGATGTCTGAGACTCTCAATATCAAGAACGTGGTATTTATCCCTATCAGCGCCAAGGATGGAGATAATGTAGTCAACAAGAGTGAAAAGACGCCTTGGTATGACGGTCCAACACTTCTGAACTACCTGGAGACCGTTCCGGTAGGTCATAAGACGGTGAGAGATTTCTTCCGCTTCCCTGTACAATATGTGATTCGTCCTATCAGCAGTCAGTTCCCAGACTATCTTCTTCGGGATATACGGTGCTTGCAGGAGGTATCGTATTAGGAGTCATGGTTATTCCCCTCTTAGTAAGTCTGTTCATGGAGATTTTCGATAACATATCGAAAGAACTGCGTGAGGCTTCGCTCTCTTTAGGTGCTCTGATATTTCTCGAAGAATAAAATATAATATTTGCGCACGCAGATAATATGGGCTCGCTTACAATAAAGGTCACGCAGATTTTTCTTCTCACTAAATATTTTTATGTCCCACTGATTTCACAGATTTACACAGATTTGGAGACCTGTTCGGTCTTTGAAGAAGTCAAAAATCTGTGTAAATCTGTGAAATCTGCGGGACACAAAAAAGAAGGTGTGTCAAAAGTGGGAAATCCACTTCAGGCACACCTTTTTCATTTTCCATTGAATAGAATCCTATACCTTATTTCCCTCTTTCGGGAAAACCACGGTAGGCTTGAAAGTCTTAGCCTCCTCAAAGTCCATGATGGCATAGGCAATGATGATAACCGTATCACCCACCTGAACCTTGCGGGCAGCAGCACCGTTCAAACAGATGCAACCACTGCCACGCTCACCCTTGATGATGTAGGTTTCCAAGCGTTCGCCATTATTATTATCTACAATCTGAACTTTTTCTCCAGCAATCAGTCCGGCAGCATCCATCAGATCCTCATCGATGGTAATACTTCCCATGTAGTTGAGATTGGCTTCCGTAACAGTCACGCAATGGAGTTTACTCTTCAATACTTCGATTTGCATATCTCGATTCGTTTATCTTTATCAAACTGACTAAATTATATAGAGCTAAATGATACTGTTTCTATCGCCAGGAATTACCCTTTGTACTTGATATGGTCGATCAGGCGTATAGGAGTCTTTCCACAATAGACCGTAATACAACCTACAACATAAGCAGAGTCCTCCCATGAAGCAACATCCTGCAAGGTATCACCATCCACAATCTCGAAATACTCCACTTCAAGACCATCCACGGCATTGATATCCTCAACCACCTTGTCGTGAGTTTCCTTGACAGTATGAGTCTTTGCGAACTCAACACTCGCCTTGAGAGCCTTGAAGATAGAAGGAGCAATAGCACGCTCATCAGCAGAGAGCAAGGTATTTCTACTACTCTTCGCAAGACCATCCTCATCACGAATGATAGGACACTCTACGATTTTGACATCACTACCGATGTACTTGACGAGTTGCTTGATGACTGCAATTTGCTGCCAATCCTTCTCACCGAAATAAGCACGAGTAGGACGAACAATATAGAACAAACGGCTAACTACCTGGCATACACCATTGAAATGTCCAGGACGCTTAGCGCCCTCCATGACGGTAGAAACCGGTGGAAACTCAAAATGGCGCTCATCAGGGATTGGATACATTTCCTCAACTGATGGAGCAAATACATAATCAGCACCACAAGCTTCAAGAAGCTTGCAGTCAGCATCGAGTGTACGAGGATAGCGATCCAGGTCACCCTGATCATTAAACTGAGTAGGATTCAAGAAAACTGATACCACAGTAACACCGTTTTCCTTAACACTACGCTTAACCAAAGAGGCATGACCCTCATGAAGCGCACCCATAGTTGGCACTAAGCCGATTTCCTTTCCCTCCTTGCGAACATTGAAAAGTTCATTCTGGAGGTCAACAATCTTATTGAATACTTTCATCGTTTAAATCTGTTTTCAGGGTGCAAAATAACAACTAATTTCTGAAATAACAAAAAAATATCATAAAAATATGCCTTTTAGGGCATTGATTTCTTTGTTTTCCCTAATTTTTTCGCTAATTTCAACTTTTTTTTGTAACTTTGCACCTAATTCGAGAAGAATAAATTAATAATTATGGCAAAGAAAGTATTATTCATCAATCAGGAGATTAATCCATACGTAGCTGAAAGCCGCATGTCTGTCATGGGAAGAGAGTTGCCTCAGAAAATGCAGGAGGCAAGTTTCGAAATTCGAACATTCATGCCAAAATGGGGCATTATCAATGAGCGACGTGGTCAACTACATGAGGTTATTCGCCTTTCTGGCATGAATCTCATTATCGACGATACGGATCATCCACTGATTATCAAGGTTGCCTCTATTCCGACAACCCGTCAGCAAATCTATTTCATCGACAACGATGATTACTTCAACAACCGCCAAATGGGTGCGGACGAAAATGGCAAGGAATACACCGATAATGGTGAGCGCGCTATTTTCTATGCAAGAGGCGTGTTGGAGACTGTCAAGAAACTACGTTGGCAGCCTGATGTAATCGTTTGTCAGGGATGGATGAGTGCGGTGGTACCTCTCTATATCAAAACTGCCTACGCAGAAGAACCTTCATTCGCAAACTCCAAGGTTATCATCTCTCTTTACAACAACGAACTGAAGGGAGAGTTAGGCACCAACTTTAAGCAGTGCGTAGATTTCCGCGATGCGAAAGCTGAACTTCTGGATGGTTACAAGAACGACTTTGACTTCGTAGAACTCGGCAAACTGGCCATCGACTATTCTGATGGTGTGGTAGAAGGTGAAGAGGGCGTAAACCCTATCCTTCTGGAATATGCCAAGGAGAAAGAAAAGCCTATGCTGGGATTCACCGGCAACGACTTCGAAGAACCATATACAAACTTCATCAATGAGGTTTGTCCTGACGAAGAATAAAAGTTTATTCTGCAATATTCTGTTCCCTGTAAAGGGGTTTAAAAAAACAAAATTAGAAATGAAGTTTTTCAAATATACAGCATTGATAATGGCAGCCTTTTCCATGGTTGCCTGTGATGACACTACCGACATGATTGGTTCGTCTATCACTAATAATGTGGATAAACTCACCGTTACGGATGCGACATACAATGTAATTACCAATTCATTGGCTGCAAGATCCGTTTTAAGTAAAACAAATAATGGTATTATTGGTAAAGTAAAGGATCCTGAAACAAAAGCTTATCTGGAAGCCGACTATATGGCTCAGTTAGCTCCGCTTTCTTCATTCGACATCGATACTCTAAAATATATCAAGGATGCCAACAATGGTGTACTCAAAGCTGATTCCTGCTTCCTCCTCGTGAGCTATCAGAGCACATACGGAGACACCCTTGCACGAATGACGGTTACTGCATACGAAATGACCAAAGCGATGACTGAGGACAGAAATTACTATTCTGATTACGACCCGATGGCTGAAGGATATGTGAGCAAGGACAATTTGCATTCCAGCGCTACATACACCCTATCCAAATCAAAGGGCTATTTCAAGATTTATTTCAACAAGCCTTTTACGAAAAATGGGGTACACTATGACAACTATGGTACATACATCATGCAGAACTACGAGAAGCATCCAGAATACTTCAAGAGCAATTATGAGTTCATGAAGAATATCTGTCCTGGTTTCTACATCAAGCATGAAGGCGGTATCGGTAACGTAGCTGACATCTGGAATACTGAGCTCCAGTTCTACTGGACCCGAAAGAAGACCGTCAAGGCTTCTGATGGTGTAACAGACAGTACTGTTGTTTCATCCGGTTTCAACCGCTTTGATGGTACAGAAGAAGTTCTTCAGACGAATAGAATCACCAATGACCAGGACAGAATCAACGAATTGGCTGCAGATGAAAGTTGTACATATTTGAAGTCCCCTGCGGGCATCTTCACTGAAGTTACTCTCCCTGTAGAAGATATCATCAGAAGTCATGAGAAGGATACGCTGAATACAGCAACGGTTATGTTCCCAAGAATCAACAATGTGGATGAAAACAATGCATATAATTTTGATACTCCACAGACGGTTCTCTTACTGCCTAAAGACAGTTTGAAGTCTTTCTTTGAGAATGGTGATATTATAGACAATAGAACATCCTTCTACGCTACATACAATACCATCAACAAGAACACTTATACGTTCAGCAATATCAGTAACTTGATTACTGCCATGTATAAGAACAAGGGTAAGAGCGAGAATTGGAACAAGGCGGTACTCGTACCTATCACCATTACTACAGTAACAGAGAACTCATCTACCGTTATCAGTAAGATGACACACTGTATGAGTTTGACCTCTACCCGACTGGTAAAGGGAACTGATGTATATGAGACCAAAGATGGCAAGCGTGTTCCCGCAGGACCTATTCAGATCAAAGTCATCTATAGCAAGTTTAAAGAGAATTAATCAAGATGGAAGACAATTTCCTGGAGCGTCATCGGGAGGACTACGAAAAGCGAAAAGCTGCATGGCTTCGCAAGAAAAAACGTTTTCCTGTGATTAAAGGCGGAAGGGCTATTCCTGAGAAACCAGAGGATGAGGCTCTATAAATGACGTAGTTTTAATAAACTCTATCATATAAAAAAGCGAAAGAAATAGGATGAGAATCTTATTTCTTTCGCTTTTTTAATAAGAACACCAACTCATTTCAACTGACAACAGTAAACTTAGCAAACTTCAACAAGAGTTGCTTACGACCAGAATTAACAAATTCTACAGTAGCCTTTGCATTCTCTCCAGAACCTTCTAATTTCACCACAGTTCCCACACCAAAACGCTGGTGTTCTATCTTGACTCCTTCCTGTAATCCTCCAAAAGAAGAATTCGTTCCGGAAACAGGTGTATCCTTCCCCATAATCCTGCGAGCAGCATTTACGGCTCTTACAGACTTGAAGTTTCCTTCATTGAGTGACGAAGATTTCGGTTCAGATCTATAACTGTCAGAACGAGGGGCAGATTTCGGTTCAGACTTATAGCCCTGAGAACTGAATGATGGCTTTGGATCCGGCATAAATTGGGATACCACAGATTTCTGTCTGCGTTGACCTCTCAAAAACTCCGGTTCGTCATCATCCTGCTCCCATCTTGACCTGCGGGTTCTGGAATAATTATCCCGATCCCACGGCATTCTTCCGCCATAACCACTATCCATTCCACTCGATTCACCTTCAGCCTGAACCAATCGAGAATCAATCTCATCAATGAAACGGCTTGGATTATCAAACTCCATCTTTCCATAGCGGAAACGGTTTTTGGCATTGGTCAGGACACAGCGCTTCTCTGCACGAGTGATGGCTACATAAAGCAGACGGCGCTCTTCCTCAAGTTCACGTAAAGAAACTGCAGAAATAGGACTTGGGAAAATATTTTCCTCCAGACCGACAACAAAGACGGTTGGGAATTCCAGACCCTTGGCAGCATGAACAGTCATCAGAGAAACACGGGGAGCATCATCATCTCCCTTACTATCCAGGTCGGTCAACAGGGCTACATCCTGCAGATAATCGGTCAGAAAGATCTCTTCTGCCCTATCCTCCTCCTTGCGTTCCTCCACAAACGTCTGCATACCACTCAAGAACTCCTCCAAGTTTTCCTGACGGGCAATATTGTCTGCGTCCTTACCGCCATTAAAGATTTCTGCACTGATACCACTTTCCTTGATAATAGCCTCACCAAGTTCATAGACATCCACCTGATTAGCTCGTTCAATAAAGCTACTGATAAGAAGACGGAATTGATCCAACTTAGTAAGCGTACCCTTGTTGACAGCTAATCCATAATGTTCGGGAGAAGAAATGATTTCCCACAAACTGACCTCCTGGCTGCGGGCACAATCAATCACCTTATTGACAGTAGTAGCACCAATACCGCGAGTAGGATAATTGATGATACGCTTGAAAGCCTCCTCATCATCAGGATTAGCCACCAGACGGAAATAAGCAATGATATCCTTGATTTCCTTGCGCTGATAGAAACTCAATCCACCATAAATCCGGTAAGGGATACCTTGTTTACGGAATTCTTCCTCAAAACTACGGCTCTGCGCATTCGTACGGTAAAGGATGGCAAAATCACTATACTCGCAGTCATCCATGCGCTTGAATCGCTTGATATCCTTGCTGACGATTAAAGCCTCCTCCTTATCGCTATAGGCAGGCTGGTAGAGAAGCTTTTCTCCCTCTGCATTTTCACTGTACACATCCTTAGGAATCTGATTGCGATTGTGCTTAATCAGACTGTTTGCGGCATTGACGATAGTTTGGGTAGAACGGTAGTTCTGTTCCAGCTTGAAAAGTTTGGCATCATCGAAATGGCGTCTGAAATTCAGGATATTATCAATATTAGCACCACGGAAACTATAGATACTCTGCGAATCATCACCCACCGCACAGACACGCTGCTTTTCCTTACAAAGTTGCATCACGATATTCATCTGAACCTGATTGGTATCCTGATACTCATCCACAAGAATGAAATCAAAGCGGTCAGCATATTTCCTTCTGATATCCTCATGATCACGGAACAACTGGAAGGTAAGGGTAAGCAAATCATCAAAGTCCATTGCGTTAGCCTGCTTACAACGCTGAACATAAGCAGCAAAAATCTTCCCCACCTCAGGCATCTTCTCACGCAAATCACGCTGGAGGAGTTCACCATTAGCAGTATATTCATTCGGTCCCATCAACTGATTTTTTGCCATCGAAATCTTATGATGTACGGCAGCTGGCTTGTAAATCTTATCATCCAACCCCATCTCTTTGACAATAGCCTTGAGCAAGGAGCGAGAATCGGTCTCGTCATAAATAGTGAAATTATTATTGAAGCCAAGATGAGACGCTTCTGCGCGCAAAATACGTGAAAAGATACTGTGGAATGTACCCATATACAGATGGGCAGCCAAATCGCCTCCCATCAGTCTATCAATACGTTCCCTCATCTCACGAGCAGCCTTGTTGGTAAAGGTTAAAGCCATGATATTCCAAGGTTTCAATCCCATTTCCAACAGATAAGCAATCTTGTAAGTAAGAACACGTGTTTTACCAGATCCTGCACCGGCAATCACCAGCGAAGGACCGTCTATATATTCCACAGCCTGACGCTGCGCCTCATTCAAGTCGTTCAATAAATCCATAAACTTCAAATATTATAACTATTTACCCTTATAACCACCCACTGCAGTAGAAGGGTCAAAATCCTCACCTTCTTTTGGGAAAGAAGGCACAAAACGCATTTCATGCTCTATCTGGCGTTGGCGCTTCTTCATATAAGCGCTCGGATTCTGGGAATCAAATTTTCTTGGATTAGGAAGCGTTGCCGCTATCAATGCACATTCACTTCTGAAAAGATCAGAAGCCTTTTTATTAAAATGGTATTCGGCCACAGCATCTACGCCATAGATACCATTGCCCATTTCTATACTGTTGAGATAAACCTCCATGATACGTTGCTTACTCCACATCATTTCTATCAGGAAAGTAAAATACACCTCAAAGCCCTTACGGGTCCAAGAACGACCAGGCCAGAGAAAAACATTCTTGGCAGTCTGCTGACTGATGGTTGAGGCTCCATGAACCTTACCTCCACGGGCATTATTCTTGGCAGCATTCTCGATGGCATTAAAATCAAAACCATGATGCTTCAGAAAACGACCATCCTCGCTGGCCATTACTGCTACAGGCATATGAGGAGAGATTTTGTCCATACTTACCCAATGATGATGCAACGTAATGCTTTCACCATCAGCAACTTGCTGAAAACATCTGATAAACATCAGAGGGGTAAAATAAACCGGTAAGAAACGATATACTACAACAGCAAGAATGGTGGTACTGAAAAACAGCACCACCACCCATCTTAGAATATTTCTAATTCTTTTAAGTATCATTATTTCAATGTTCCGTTATTAGCGGCATTAACCATAGCCTGAGAAGCATAGAGGTAAACCTCTACACGACGGTTCTGAGCACAAGCTGCAGTTGTGTTGACAACTGGGTTAGAAGAGCCCAATCCCTCAACAGTCTTTACCTGATTACGTGTTACACCACAAGAAGAAAGATAGCTATAAACAGCATCAGCACGCTTCTGACTCAAAGGCAAGTTGATACCATCATTACCAGTTGCATCGGTATAACCCTGAATAGCAACCTCACAATCAGTATTACTCTTCAATACACCAGCAAACTTAGCCAAGTCATTCTTAGCTGCGCTGCTCAATGTAGAACCATTAGTAGGGAAAAGGATACCAGAATCGAAAGTTACCTTGACAGCAGCCAAACCATTGGCATCAGTAACCTGCTCTACCTTGGCATTCTCAACAGCCTTAGCCTGCTCAGCCACCTTATCCATATGCTTACCAATCAAAGTACCAGCACCACCGCCAACTGCTGCACCAATAGCTGCACCAACGAGGGCACCTGTACCACGATGGCTATTGTTCAACAAACCACCAACGATAGCACCGAGGGCTGCACCTGCACCAGAACCTACTGCTGCACCTGTACCAGTCTTAGTCTGACAACTACCCAAAACCAACAGCATAGAAAGTGCTGCAACCGAAAATTTCATCTTATTCATATTCAAAATCTCCTATATTTTTGTTATTTAATTGCAAAGATAACTCTTTTTTCTCCATTATGGAGCTTTTTCTAATATTTTTTTGTATTTTTGCATGCAAATTTAATGGTATTTGATGAAAAGGGCAAAGGGAAACACCTATTTTGGGTTGGAAAATCCCTATTGTGCACTTTTTCTGAAGGTATTTTACTCCTAAGAACGGAGCGAAGATATCTGACTATACCTATATTATAATATATTTGGAATATTAAAATTTAGAATAATAAAAATGGCTAAGGAACTTAAGAATTTGACCAAGCGTGCTGACAATTACAGTCAGTGGTATAATGACTTGGTAGTAAAAGCTGACCTCGCTGAGTTGTCACCTGTACGTGGTTGTATGATTATCAAACCATACGGTTACGCTATCTGGGAGAAGATGCAGCAGCAGCTCGACAAGATGTTTAAGCAGACAGGTGTACAGAATGCATACTTCCCTCTCCTCATTCCGAAGAGTTTCTTCTCTCGTGAGGCTGAGCACGTAGCAGGTTTCGCCAAGGAGTGTGCCGTAGTTACTCACTATCGCCTCCGTTCTACTGAGGATGGTACTGAGGTAGAGGTAGATCCGAATGCAAAGCTCGATGAGGAATTGATTATCCGCCCTACATCAGAGACTATTATCTGGAACACATACAAGAACTGGATTCATTCTTGGCGCGACCTCCCTATCCTCTGCAACCAGTGGTGTAACGTGATGCGTTGGGAGATGCGTACTCGTCCTTTCCTCCGTACATCGGAGTTCCTTTGGCAGGAGGGTCATACCGCTCATGCTACTAAGGAAGAGGCAGAGGCAAAGGCTCAGGAGATGCTGAAGGTTTATGCTGACTTTGCAGAAAACTACATGGGTGTTCCAGTTTTACAGGGTGTAAAGTCTGAGACTGAGCGTTTCGCTGGTGCTTTGAACACATATACCATTGAGGCTATGATGCAGGATGGCAAGGCTCTCCAGAGCGGTACTTCCCACTTCTTGGGTCAGAACTTCGCCAAGAGCTTTGATGTTACTTATTTGAACAAGGAAAATAAGCCTGAGTATGTATGGGCTACTTCTTGGGGTGTTTCTACCCGACTGATGGGTGCCCTCATCATGGTTCATAGCGACGATAATGGTTTGGTATTGCCTCCAAAGTTAGCACCTATCCAGGTGGTTATCATCCCTATCAACAAGGGCGAGGAGCAGTTGGCTCAGATTACAGCTAAGTTGCAGCCTGTTATCGACCAACTCCGCGAGCTGGGCATCTCAGTGAAATATGATGACAATACTGCTAAGCGTCCAGGATTCAAGTTTGCTGACTACGAGTTGAAGGGTGTTCCTGTGCGTCTCGCTATGGGTGGTCGTGACTTGGAGAACAACACCATCGAGATTATGCGCCGTGATACTCTTGAGAAGGAGAATGTAAGCTTCGATGGTATCGTAGAGCGCGTAAAGGATATGCTGGAAGACATTCAGAAGAACATCTTCGAAAAGGCTCGTGCTTATCGTGATGCTCACGTTTATGAGTGCGACAACTACGAGGAGTTCAAGGAGCGTGTGAAGAATGGTGGTTTCTTCCTCTGCCACTGGGATGGTACAGCCGAGACCGAGGCAAAGATCAAGGAGGAAACACAGGCTACTATCCGCTGCGTGCCTTTCGCTTATGAGCAGACACCTGGTGTGGATATGGTAAGCGGCAAGCCTGCTGTGGCTCGTGTCATCATCGCAAGAAGCTACTAAAAAGTAGATTCCAATCATGCATAGATTTAATATCATAGATTTCTATAATAAATAAAATAGAGATTCTATCCTATCGAATCCTATAAATAATAAAAGGTGAATGAGAATATTCTCATTCACCTTTTATTATTTATTACTTAACTGAGTCTTTGAATACTTGACTACCCCTTATGGAATCAGCAAAGAAGAATCTCCGTAACTCAAGAAGCGGAAATCGTGACTTAAAGCATAATCATATACTTGATGCCAATCACCATGCAGGAAGGCGCTGACCAACAACAAGAGAGTACTCTGTGGCTGATGGAAATTAGTAACCAGCATCTTCACAATCTTATAGGTATATCCTGGAGCTATAATAATCTGTGTACTGGAATGCAGGGCCTCCAATCCATTCTTATCCAAATAATCTACGATAGCCTGAATAGCCTGCATCGGAGTAATATCATCTACAAGACCACCATCACGACCATCATCATAAGGATCCCACTGTTTCACATGCAAATCCTCTTCATTGGCCTCTGGATGTTTCAACAGATGAACACCCATATAATAAAGACTTTCAATCGTACGAACACTGGTAGTACCCACAGCTATCACCTGACAATCATGGTGAAGCAGTTTTTCCAAGCTACGACGATGAACAACGATATACTCCGTATGCATCTGATGCCCCTCAATCTCCAAACTCTTAACCGGTTTGAATGTACCAGCACCAACATGAAGAGTCACTTCTTCCCTGTCTATACCATGGGCATCCAGATCTGCCAAGACTGCATCTGTAAAATGAAGACCAGCCGTAGGAGCAGCTACACTACCCTTGATTTTAGAATAAACCGTCTGATAGGTAGTCTTGTCACTCTCCTGAGTTTCGCGATTCAGATAAGGAGGAATCGGCAATTCACCGACTGCCTCGAGAATCTCAGCAAAAGAGATATTTTCATTATCCCAATCAAAGTCTATCCAATAATTAGTTCCACCACCTACAGCTAAAGGAGCAGCCTTGCCGTCAGCACCAGCCTCTCCTCTTCGCATCGTTGCAGAAAGAGTAAGCGAATGACCTTTGATTTCAAAATCGCGTTTCAGGCTACCGTCTTTCCATTTCTTCAGATTACCCACCATACACAACCAAGAACAGTGACCAGTAGTCTGGAACATCAATTCATAATCGGTAGGAGCAGCAGGTTCCATCAGGAAGACTTCAATCAAAGCACCAGTTTCCTTTCTAAAGTGCATACGTGCTTGAATCACCTTTGTATTATTGAATATCATCAAAGCTCCCTTAGGAAGATAATCTGGCAGATGATAAAAGACATCATCACTGACCACACCATGCTTATAGACCAAAAGTTTGGAATGATCTCGCTGAGCTATAGGGAACTTGGCGATTCGCTCATCTGGCAAACTATAATTGTAATCACTAATTTTTATATGTTTTGTATCCATTTTCAATTTATTCTTTATATTCCAATCACCATACAATATTTCTCACATTACATTAAAATCCACTCATCATGATACAGGCACGCAAAAGCACATAGACGAGGATGAACATAATAACACCCATCACAAAATCCAAATCATCGTGCGCATAGCCCGTACTTGTATATTGATTGGAAATGTATTTAATCTTCGGAGAAATCTTATAGTACAAACGATAATACAGCAGGTAAACCAATATACCAACTACAACTCCCAATACCAGTCCACAGAGAATGTCTGAAGGATAATGTACACCTAAATAAAGGCGAGTCCAACAGTTCAACAATGACCAGAAGACCAACGTGAAAGTCATCAGACGACTACGTATCAAGAGAGAGAAAAATACAGCTAATGACATGGTGTTCGCTGCATGGGCAGAACAGAAGCTGAAATCTTTCAGGCGCATATTGTTGACTACCTCTATGGTATATTTGATAACAGGATCATTACTTGGTCTCCAACGGGCAACCAATGGTTTGATAATACCATCTACTAATCCGTCGGAAAAGAAGATACATAGAATAGCCATCAGAACTACCAATCCTATCTGAGACATTGTTTCATTGTTTCTCATTACAATATAAAACAAAGCCAGATAAAGAGGAACCCAGGTCAATCCGGAAGAAAGTAGCCAGACAATCTGGTCCAACAGCATATTACCACTTCCATTAAAGAAGTGAAGCAACGCCAAATCCGCATTTAATAAAAGAGTTGCTCCCATATTATATTTCCTCTATTTGTTTGGTCTCTACCCAACCTGTTCGCCCGTCAGCCAGGCGAACACCTCGCCAGTCATCCATAGACTTGTCAGTAATATCAACTCGAGTTCCCTCATGAATGACGAATTGGTCAGAACTTGATTTAGCAGGCGTATTCTTCACATTCACAGTTGGCGCCACCACAATAGCACCCGTGCGGTTTAAGAGAACTTCTTTCTGCTGATATGCAAAGACATTACAGAACAGGAAAATAACCAAGAAGAATATACCACCAAAAAAGCCCATCTTGCGCAAATAGATTTGCGGAGCAAACAGATAGACCAATGCTAAAACCAAAGCTATGATAATCGCTATGATACCAGTCTTTGCCCAGCAATCAACACTGGTATAATTTACTAAAGCCTTATACCATGTCACGAAAAACATCTCGCTTACAGGTGTAATCTTGTCAATCGTCTTGCCACGAACGAACTGAAGATTGAAATTAATATCTTCATCTCCAGGAGACAGAAGATGAGCACGCTCGAAAGCCAATACTGACTTTGTGATATTATCCGTACGATAATAAGCATTACCCAAATTATAATAGATCTCAGAAGAAACACCATTTTTCAGGAGATCCTCATAATCCTTGATAGCTTGCTGGTAATTCCCTTTCTGATACTCAGCATCTGCATTCTGCTTGGTTATTGCAGAAGCAGACACAGAGGTAAGGAGAAAGAATGCAAGAATCCATATGAAAGAATAGGACTGTCTGTCCTCTTTTGCACGGTTCTTGTGCTCCTTGCGCATAGCATTGATTGCGTTTTCTATTTCCATAATTCCTGTCATAGCAGAATTGAAAGTCTTATTCATATTACCAGCAGCATCACCCGGTGCATATCGTTCGAACTCGCACTCATCCAATGCCTGGGTAAATTTATCAATCGTTGAGATGTTGACAGAATGCATCTCTAAATTTTCCGTGATATTCTCACGAGAGAGTTTCTCTACAGGAATATTCAACTTATAGCTCACATAACCCCACAATGCTCGCAAAACTTCATCATAGAATTCATTCTGTTTACCGTGAGACATCAGCTGCTGAGCTTTTTTCAGACGTTTCGTAGCAATCTTATTAGCCTTATTAGAACGAACCTTCACGATGTCTGCATTTTCCAAAGCTCGTTTGCGGAAGACAACAAGCAAAACAATAAAGGTGATAAGCGGAACGAGCAGACTGGTCCAATATCCAAAACTGCCATAGAACATATCATCCAAATCATGCAACTTGCTCTTTCCTAATTTCAAAGCACGAATATCCTTTGCCTGATCAGAGAAATCCTGTGAACCTCCTGTAGAACCATCGCCTTTAGACACAGTCAGATCAAAGGCCTGAGTCTTGATGGTCTTATATGAATTAGAAGATGTATCGTAATATGTAAATTCTACAGGCGGAATCTTATAAGAACCCTGATTACGAGGTACAACCAAGAAATCATATACCATATTACCTTCAACACCATTGGAGGTCAGGCGAGTCTTGTCGGTTATCTTAGCATCATATTTATCAAAATCTTTCGGCAAAGTAACGACAGGTTGTTTGAGAAGCTTGAGATTTCCTACTCCACCCACAACCACACGGATGGTAACAGGATCACCTGCTTTTACTTCTTTCTTGTCTATACTTGCAGAAATATTAAACTTACCCACACCTCCTGAGAAATTAGCTGGACGAGAGGGCAAAGGCAAAACATTGATAGTCATGCATGGTGCTTTGATATCCTTGTGTACCTCAACATAACCGGAGCCACCATTAAAGAAAGCTTCCATCGGATCCACATTACGATTCTGCTGAACGACGAGACCCTTAAAAGTAATAGACGGAATTTCAAGTTTACCAGTCATCTGCGGATACATGACATACTGGCTCCAGGTCACACACTTATATAGACGGCCATTGACCATTTCACTATGAAAAGCCTTCTGCTGAGGCAAAGCTACCTCCTGAGTATGGAAACCCTTCAAGTCAGGCATTTTTCCTTCCAACTGAGACAAATCAACCAGAGTATAAACCTTATAGGTCAACAAGACAGGTTCCTGTTCATGTACCGTTTTCTTATTGGCAGAAACCTTGATGAAAAGATCTCTACCAGAAATAGAAGAACCAGCCTGTCGCATACGAGGTTCATCATCCATATTGGAACTTCCGTGCATATTCGGAGCACCATTGGAATTTCTGGCATGACCAGAAACACTCACCTTAACAGCACGAGAAGCAATTCTCTTACCATTTACTACAGCATGAGAAGATCCTATCGTATAAGAACCATTCTTTGCAGCATACAAAGTATAAGTAATAGTAACGGAAGAAGAAGAACTGGTATGTCCGTTAATCATCTGATAGCTGGACTGCTGGGAAGTATAAGGACCGGCAATCACTTCCAATCCTTCTGGTACTCCGCCCATGCGGAATTCCTCCACATCACGCGTATTAATAGTGTAAGCCAGACGGAAGTTCTCACCCGCCGACACATGAGATGGAGCAGATACAACAATATGCTGAGCTCTGGAACTTAGAGCACAGCAAATAGCAATCACCACCAATATCGCATAACGTCCAATATGTTTCATTATACACATCATAATTTTACTTTTTGAAAAAAAGAGTCTGTGATAAGATTCCTATTACCAGTTTTTCTCATAAGAGCGGCTCTTAGGCTGTGACAATGCTTTCTGCATTTTCTGTTTTGTTGCCTTCTCTTGTTGAATAGCTGCATTCAGAAGTTGCTCAGCGTTGTCTTTGCTCATCTTGTCCTGATTACGCTCTCCGTTCTGGTTCTGTTTATTCTTATCCTTGTCGTTATTTTTCTTATTGTTTTTATCTTGTTCGTTATTCTTGTTCTTATTATTCTGGTCTTTGTTTTTATTTTTGTTGTTCTTGTTCTTATTATTCTTATTATCTTTATTATTCTTTTGAGGTTGATTCTTCAGAAGTTTCTTACACAAAGCAAGATTATATCTTGTTTCATTATCCTGAGGATTACATCTCAGAGCCATTTTATAACATTCAATAGCCTTGGCATATTCACGATGGTTTTGCATGATAACACCCATGTTGTGATAACTCTTGGAACGTCTCAGCACATTGGTTTCTTCCTGTGCTGCATGCTGGTACTGTACCATCGCCATGGAATCCTTCTGCTGCATCATCAAAGCACAACCTAAATTATACAAAGCCTGGGTATTCTTAGCATTTTTAGATATAGCTTTCCGATATTGGGTTTCAGCCTGAGCCCATTTCTGAGATCGGTATAACTTATTACCCTGTCGAATGAAGGTTCTGTCATTCTGCGCAAATGCAAGTCCGCTATTCACAATCAAGAGAAGAAGCAGGATACTGGTTTTACCCAATTGTGATGATTTGGCAGCCTTTCCCATAGAAAAGGCCTTTCCAAAGAACATGACATTTCTCAACAGAGGATTTTTCACTTCCAAAATACAGATTTCTATGATTAAGAGCAATATCACTAAAATACCAACAGCCTGAAACTGTTCGTCATACTCACTGTATATCACAGAAGAAGTATCTCCCTTTTGCAATTTTGTCAGGTCATCATTCAGTGTTTTCTCTGCATCGCTGGTATTATCAACATGAATATACTGTCCGCTACCAGCCTGAGCCAATTCCTTGCACATATTTTCATTCAGGGCAGTCATAACCGTATTACCGGAATGATCTTTCAGATAACCACCATCACCCATAGGGATAGGCGCACCTGTCGTATTACCAATACCAAGGATAAATACATTAATACCTTTTTTCTTGGCAGCGGCAGCAGCCTCCGTTGCACCTGGTTCATGGTTTTCACCATCAGTAATCACAACGATAGCACGTCCAACATTGTTCTGTTGGGTAAAACTTTTAGAAGCCAAATCAATGGCATCAGCTATATTGGTGCCTTGTGTCTGAATCAGACCAGGGGTGATATTCTGCAAGAACATCTTGGCAGAAACGTAATCGCTGGTAATAGGCAACTGCACAAACGCATCGCCTGCAAAAACAATCAGTCCAATCTTGTCATTGGTAAAATTATCAACCAGATTTTCTACCAGCATCTTACTCTTATCAAGACGGGAAGGAACGACATCCTCTGCCAACATAGAGTTGGAGATATCCAAACAAATGATAGTTTCAATACCCTGTCGCTTATCATGCGAAATCTTGCTACCCATCTGCGGACGAGCCAACATGACAATCAGGAGTGCCAATGCTGACAACAGCAGACAGAATTTCACGGTAGGACGGTATTTAGAAATACCAGGCATCAATTGTTTGAGAAGCTCAGGATCACCCAGCTTCTTCAACTTTGCATGTCTCCTCCTCCATCCTATCAGTCTGATTAAAATCAAAACCGGAAGGATGCATAGCAACCAGAGGAATATAGGATCTTCAAAACGTAACATTTTCTAATCTTTTTAAATCTACAAGAATCGACTTCATGTATAAAATGGAAGTTCGACCTCTTTTTTTTAAGGAATTTTTCTCAACCAGGTGATTCTAAGAAGAATTTCCATGAGCAAGATCAAGAACGCTGCAATAATGAAAGGCTGATAAGCCTCATATCTCTTGGCGAAATGCTTGACGTTCATCTTCGTTTTCTCCAGTTTATCAATATCCTGATAGATTTGCTTCAACTCCTTGTTATTGGTAGCTCGATAGAAATTACCATCGGTAGTCTGGGCAATATCCTTCAAAGTCTTCGTGTCTATTTCCACAGGAATATTCACGTATTGAACTCCACCTGCTACAGGTACTGGATATGGAGCAACCTTATTAGTACCGACACCAATGGTATAAACTCTGATACCCAAACTTCTGGCAATTTCAGCAGCTGTCATAGGAGAAATATCACCCATATTATTACTACCATCAGTCAGAAGAATGACAACCTTGCTCTTTGATTTCGAATCTTTCAGACGACTCACGGCATTAGCCAGACCCATACCCACAGCGGTACCATCCTGGATAAGACCTCGGGCAGCTATATCCGTACGAGTATCTTGCAACAGGCGTAAGAGACTCGAATGGTCTGTGGTCATCGGACACTGAGTAAAAGCCTCACCGGCAAAAATCGTCAAACCGATATTGTCATTCGGACGGCCTGATATGAATTCATGAGCAACATCCTTGGCAGCTTCCATACGGTTAGGTTTCAAGTCTTCAGCAAGCATGGATGTAGATACGTCCATCGCCAGCATGATATTTATACCTTCCACCGTCTTGTTGTCCCAGGAATTATGGGTTTGAGGACGAGCCATTGCACAAACAATCAGTACAAAAGAGACGCAGCGCAGAAACATCGGAAGATGAATCAGACGAACACGCAGGCTCTTAGGCGCATAAAGATACTGCTTGGTATCACTCATACGCATCGTTGGCTCGTTCTTTCTCCTGTATAGGAAATACCATAATATATAAGGTATCAATAACAGGAGTAACAGAAAGTATCCTTTACTTGCAAATTCCATTTTTTCGTTTTATTAATAACTATCGTCCAACAACCACTGTTAAACAAGTGAAACCACTGTATAGACGATATAAACCAAAATAGCAACAATCGCCAAAGAGCCTGCCCATAAGAGCAACTTGATGACCTTGCGCTGACTCTGAGACTTCTTATCATTCTCACTCAATGTTGGAACAATTTTCTCCTCTACAGGCTTTTCGTCGGTCTTTGTCTGGTCGATAAAGTTGATGGCATTAACGAGATTAGAATCATTTTCATTGATGAGCGTCTCATACTTGGCAAACTTTACCAGATCGGCAGTTCTGAAGAGTTGTCTCAATTCATCAATCATCTTCTGATCACCAGCAGACTGGAGACATTCGATAATTTCGCTACTGGTCATCTCCATAGCGTTAAATCCGAAGCGACCATTGATATATTCACGCAAAGTATTGGTAAGACGGGTATAATACTCTTTCAGATTCTCCTGATTCTCAGAGCGCTGATGCTTGATAGCGTTGATTTCGTTAAGAGCCTTTTCATGAGCAGGAACTCGTTTTACAATACGGAAACTTTTGAGAATTGGTTTATTCTGCTTTAATCTCTGCAAGAGATAACACATTGCACCACAGAGCAATAACATCAATACGCTCAACCAAAAGATTCCACTCCATTCACTCCAGAGGAAAGGATTGTCCTGAACGTCCTTAGGAGGATAGAACTGGTTAGGATGAACTGTATCTACAGGAACCGTAAGTACTTTCAATGCTAAGGGATTACCATGAAAGTCCTTGCCGTTTACCTTTACATTGAGTGCAGGAATCGCATACACATTCTCATCGAAAGAAGTAAGCGTATAGTTGCGACTCACCTGAATGCGGTTACCATCAATCTCAGAAGTATTTTCTTCACTCTGTCCAACAACCTCTACACCAGGTATCAACTGTTGGGAAGGTTTGAAAGAAGGCATTACTATCTTCTGACCACGGTTGGCAGTCACTGTAAGATGTAAAGTAGTCTGCTCACCAATGAGAAGTTGCAGAGAATCCAACTTCTGTTCAACACTTTGTGCTGAAGCAGAAAAGGCACTGTAAATCAAGGCGATTGCCAATATAAAACTTTTAACTTTAATCATTAATCCAATATTATATGATTCGCAAAGTATTTATATACTTCAGTCATCGTAATCATTTCATCCTCTCTGCTTGAAAAGCATGAGAAGCGCTTTAGAGAAATCTTCATTCGTAGCAATGGAAGTCCAGTCCACTTTACTCTTGGCAAATGTATCACGAAGTTTTTCTTCCCGATACATCCAATTGCGAGTATGAGCCAACCTCAATTTCTTGCTACTGGTATCAATATACATTTCATGTCCAGTCTCAGCATCCCTTACCTTCAACAAGCCGATATCCGGTAATGTCTTAGCCCTTAAATCATAAACCTGGATGGCCACTACATCATGTTTCTGATTGGCAATCTGCAGTTTGTGCTGATAATCTTTTTCATCATAGAAATCCGAAATCAGGAACGCAGTGCAATGTCTCTTCATGACACGAGTGAAATATTCCAAGGCAACACCGATATCAGTGCGCTGGCTGTCGGGATGGAAATCCAACATTTCCCTAATGATATAAAGAATATGTTTTCTTCCCTTCTTCGGAGGAATATACTTTTCTATTCTGTCCGAGAAAAAGATAACACCTATCTTATCATTATTCTGAATAGCGCTGAAGGCTAATGTGGCAGCTATCTCTGTAGCCAAGTCACGTTTCATCTGGCAACTTGTACCAAAATCCAACGAACCACTCACATCGACCAACAGCATGACTGTAAGTTCGCGTTCTTCTTCAAAAACCTTGACGAACGGACGATGGAAACGGGCTGTAACATTCCAATCAATGTCACGCACATCATCTCCGAACTGATACTCCCTTACTTCCGCAAAAGCCATACCCCTACCCTTGAAAGCAGAGTGGTATTGACCTGCAAAAACATTCTGGCTCAATCCGCGAGTCTTGATTTCAATCTTACGAACTTTCTTTAAAAGATCTTGTGTATCCATCAAGGAACCTCCACCTTGTTGATAATTCGGCTTACAATTTCTTCACTGGTTACATCACTTGCCTCAGCCTCATAAGAAAGACCGATGCGATGTCTCAAAACATCATGAGCAACTGCTCTCACGTCCTCAGGAACCACATAACCGCGATGCTTGATGAAAGCGTATGCTCGTGCTGCTTTTGCCAAAGAGATACTTGCACGAGGACTGCCACCAAAGGTAATCATATCCTTCAAATCTGCCAGTCCATAACGGTCAGGATAACGGGTAGCGAAAACAATATCAGCAATATACTGCTCAATCTTTTCATCAATATATACCTCATTGACAATGCTACGAGCCTTGAGAATTTCATCAGCAGAAGTAACAGCAGTCACGGTAGGCATGCTGCCCTGAATATTTTCACGGATGATAAGTTTTTCCTCTTCCAAGGACGGATAATCAATGACAACCTTTAGGAGGAAACGGTCAACCTGCGCTTCAGGCAACTGATAAGTACCTTCCTGTTCTATAGGGTTCTGAGTAGCCATAACAAGGAAAGGATTAGGCAACTTGAAAGTCTGTTCTCCAATGGTAACCTGATGTTCCTGCATAGCTTCCAGCAAAGCACTCTGTACTTTAGCAGGTGCACGGTTGATTTCATCAGCCAACACAAAGTTTGCAAAGACAGGGCCTTTCTTTACATGGAAAGACTCATCCTTCTGGGAATAGATCTGTGTACCGATTACATCGGCAGGCAACAAATCTGGAGTAAACTGAATGCGACTATAATCGGCACTAATCAACTGAGACAGTGTTTTAATAGCAAGGGTCTTAGCCAATCCCGGCACACCTTCCAAGAGAATGTGACCATCGGAAAGCAAGCCTATCAAAAGACAGTCAACAAGGTGCTTCTGTCCTACAATGACTTTATTCATGCCAGTTACCAAATTGGTAACGAAATGACTTTGTTGTTCAATCCGGATATTCAATTCGCGGATATCTATAGCTTCTGCCATAATCTATATACTTTTACGTTTAAACTCTAAATTAAAATCGTATTTAATCACTCCAAGATAAGGAGCATTTATTAAAACAATCGCAAAAGTAATCATTTAGCCTCAGATAGACGAATATAGCAATCTAAATAATATTAAAAATGAGAGATATTTTCTTTATTTAAGAAACTTTTGATATTTTGAGCCAAAGAAACAAGCAATAAAAAAGGGGAATGTAAGAAACATTCCCCATGAGAATACTATAATCATATTTAAATATAGCATCTGTAGATTACGCATTCTTGATCCAGTTTACGATCCACTCACCAACCTGAGTGGTACCGTACTGTGCACCGCCCTCAACCTGAATTTCAGGTGTACGGACATTGGCATCAAGAGATGCATCAACAGCTTTGCGAATCAAAGCACCTTCCTCATTCAGACCGAAGTGTTCAAGCAACATGGCTGCAGAAAGAATCTGAGCAACAGGGTTGGCAAGATTCTTGCCAGCTGCCTGTGGCCATGAACCATGAACAGGCTCAAACAATGGAGTATGCTCACCCAAAGAGCTGGATGGCTGCAAGCCCATAGAACCTGTAATGCATGAGGTCTCATCAGTCAGGATGTCACCGAAGGTATTCTCTGTTACGATGACATCGAAGAAAGTAGGTTCTGTCAACACACGCATAGAAGCGTTGTCGATAAACATATAGTCGGTATTAACCTCAGGATACTGAGGCTCCATTTCCTTAGCTATCTGACGCCAGAGACGAGAAGAAGCCAAAACGTTTGCCTTATCAACAACAGTCAAGTGCTTATTGCGCTTCATAGCAAACTCGAAAGCTACCTTCAAGATGCGCTCAATCTCAGGACGTGTATAGATATCTGTATCGTAAGCCTTGTCGTTGTCCTGATACTTCTCACCGAAGTACATACCACCGGTCAACTCACGAATGACAACAAAGTCAGCACCCTTCAAGAGTTCATCTTTCAAAGGAGACTTGTGGAGCAAGCAATCGAATGTTGCAACAGGACGTACATTAGCAAAAAGGCCCAACTTCTTACGCATAGCGAGCAAACCCTGTTCAGGACGAACCTTGGCAGTAGGATTGTTGTCGAAACGTGGGTCACCAACAGCTGCGAAAAGCACAGCATCAGCATCCATACAAGTCTTGAAGGTTTCCTCTGGGAATGGATCACCTACCTCATCGATAGCATGAGCGCCGCAGATAGCCTCGTTGTAAGTAAACTCGTGATTGAATTTCTCTGCAATGGCCTGCATAACAGCAACGCCCTGCTTCATAATCTCTGGTCCGATACCATCACCGGCGAGAACTGCAATGTTTAATTTCATCTTATTTATTTTTTAATCGTTTTTATTCCATGTCTAAATTTCGAGGCGATACTGGCTGTTCGTCACTCTTATCTGCCTCATACATATTGATCATCTTCAGCGTTGCCTTGATAGCAGCCTCAGTCTGGTCAGCATCCAAACCACGGGTTCTCCAGATACGATTACCTTCACGCCAAGTGATGACAGTCTGAACAAGTGCATCTGTACGACCGCCAGGAGGAATACTTACCTGATAGTTGTCAAGCAATGGGAAGGTTTTGCCAAGCTTTACCTTATATATATTACGTAAAGCTTTCACGAAAGCATCATACTGACCATCACCAGTACTCTGATCTTCATATTCCTTGCCATCGATTTCAACTTTTACACTTGCAATAGGCTTCAAACCATAAGAAGTTGACACCATGTAGCTTACCAGCTTTACCTTATCTTCAGGAGCGGAATGTTTCAGCACATCGCTCACGATATAAGGAAGATCATCCTGAGTTACCAACTGTTTGCGATCACCCAGTTCGGTAATACGTTTCGTCACCGCCTTGGTCTGCTCCGGCGTCAACTCCAAACCCAGTTCATTAAGATTCTGAACAATATTAGCCTTACCGGAGTTCTTGCCAAGTGCATATTCACGATGTCTGCCGAATCGTTCCGGCACCAGATCATTGCAATAAAGTTTGTCCTTGTTATCGCCATCAGCATGAACACCAGCAACCTGTGTGAAGACATTATCACCCACGACAGGAGTATTCGGAGCCACAGCAATACCACTATACCCCTCTACCAGACGGGAGATATCATTTAGACGATCTTCCTTGATATTGGTTTTAGCCTCAAACATATCCTTCAGAATCACCTGCACGCTCGCTAAAGGCGCATTGCCACAACGCTCACCCAGACCATTTACGGTAACGTGAAGTCCCTTAGCCCCACTCAGTACTGCAGCCAAAGAATTGCTCACCGCCAAGTCATAATCATTATGAGCATGGAAATCGAAGTGAGCATTCGGATAGCGGCGCACCATCAGGCGCATATACTCCACACACTGCAATGGGTTCAGAATTCCTAAAGTATCAGGAAGAAGGAAACGCTTGATAGGCAGCTTGACCAGTTCGTCCATCATCATGAAGAGATAGTCACGACTATCGCGCATTCCGCTCGACCAATCCTCCAAGTAGAGATTTACAGTGAAATTCTTGCTCAAGGCATAATCAATGGTCTGCTTGATATGCGCAAGATGCTCTTCAGGAGACATCTTGAGCTGCTGGGTGCAGTGCTTGTAACTGCCCTTTGCCAAGAGGTTGATAACATGACCGCCACATTCAGCAATCCAATCTACACTCTTATTGTTATCCACGAATCCAAGTACCTCAACGGAATCCAGTTTACCTATGGTCTTAGCATAACGGCAAATACGAGCGACAGCATCCTTTTCGCCTTCCGAAACACGAGCTGAAGCCACCTCAATGCGATCCACATTGATATCGTGCAACAACATTCTTGCTATCATCAACTTCTCGTGAGGAAGGAAACTGACACCATTGGTCTGTTCGCCATCACGCAGCGTACAGTCCATGATTTCAATCTCCTTGATACGAGAATTATCTCTCTTTGCGTTAACATCCATAATTACTTGTTTTTAGCTTCCCAAGCCTCTACCTTGTCACGGTTCTGCACGAGGAAATCCACATCATCCAAACCATTCTCGAGACAGTGCTTCTTGTAGCCATTGATCTCGAAATGCTCGCTCTTGCCAGTTGCAAGATTAGTAACGGTCTGGTTAGGAAGATCCACCTTTACCTCAGTCTTATGATCCTTATCGATGCTCTCGAAAAGTTCTTTCAGGAATTCCTCACTTACGACAACAGGCAAAACAAGGTTGTTCAACTCGTTGTTCTTGTGAATATCAGCGAAGAAAGAACTGATGACAACACGGAAGCCAGCGCCAGCAATGGCCCAAGCAGCATGTTCACGAGAAGAACCAGAACCGAAGTTCTTACCTGCTACGAGGATGACACCACTGTAAGAAGGGTCGTTCATCACGAAATCAGGCTTAGGAGTACCGTCAGCATTATAACGCCAGTCACGGAAAAGGTTGTCGCCCATACCTTCCTTGTCAATAGCTTTGAGGAAACGGGCAGGAATTATCTGGTCTGTATCAACATTCTCCAAAGGAAGAGGAATGCAGCTTGATGTAATTACATTGAATTTCTGTTTCATCGTTATTTAAATATTTAATTTTGAATGTTTACTTGATAATGTTTAATGTTTACTTAATGGGATTGTATTGAATGTATTGTAAAGCGAAACCCAACTAAACATTAAACATTAATCAAACACTATTTCATAAACTCTCTTGGGTCGGTGATCTTACCAGTGATAGCTGCAGCTGCTGCCACATAAGGACTGGCAAGGATCGTACGGGAACCTGGACCTTGGCGACCCTCAAAATTACGGTTTGATGTACTTACAGAATACTTGCCTGCAGGAATCTTATCATCGTTCATAGCAAGACAAGCAGAACATCCAGGCTGACGGATTTCGAAACCAGCAGCCTCTACAATCTTATCAATTCCTTCTTCACGAATTTGTTTATCAACCAACCATGAACCAGGTACAAGCCAAGCAGTTACGCCCTCAGCCTTCTTCTTACCTTTAACCAAAGAAGCAAAGGCACGGAAGTCCTCTATACGTCCATTGGTACATGCGCCCAAGAAGACATAATCGATAGGATGACCTTCGAGTTTCTCACCAGGCTGGAAGCCCATATAGTTAAGGCTCTTCTTGAAACCAGCCTGTTCTTCCTCAGGAATCTGGTCAAGTGTAGGAATATTCTCTGTGATACCGATACCCATACCAGGGTTGGTACCATATGTAATACGAGGTTCGATATCCTTGGCATCGAAAGTCAATTCCTTATCGAATACAGCGTCATCGCCACTCTTCAAGGTTTTCCAATAAGCCACAGCCTTATCCCAATCTTCACCCTTAGGAGCATATTCGCGACCCTTGATGTACTCAAAAGTTGTCTCATCAGGAGCCACGAAACCACCACGAGCACCCATCTCGATTGAGAGGTTACAGAGAGTCAAACGACCTTCCATAGACATGTCCTTCACAACATCGCCACTATACTCGACAAAGTAACCGGTAGCACCAGAAGTAGTGAGCTGACTCATCAGATAGAGCGCCACATCCTTAGCAGTTACACCCTTACCGAGCTTACCATTGATGCTGATACGCATAGACTTTGGTTTGCTCTGGAGAATACATTGTGAAGCCATCACCATCTCCACCTCAGAAGTACCGATACCAAAAGCAACGGCACCCATCGCACCATGAGTAGAAGTATGAGAGTCACCACAGACAATAGTCATACCAGGAAGAGAAAGACCCTTCTCTGGACCAACCACGTGGATGATACCGTTATCCTTGGTGTTCATCGCAAAGTGAGCCACACCAAAATCTGCAGTATTCTTTGCCAAGGTATCTACCTGCTTCTTTGAGATAGGATCCTCGATTGGTTTATCCTGATCGTGAGTAGGAGTATTGTGGTCAGGCATACAGAAAATTTGGTCTGGGCGGAACATCTTGAGTCCGCGTGCTCGCATACCAGCAAAAGCCTGAGGTGATGTAACTTCGTGACAGTAAAGACGGTCGATATAAAGCTGTGTAGGACCGTCTGGTACAATCTGGACAACGTGCTTGTCCCAAATCTTGTCGAATAATGTATTCATTATGCTAATGTTTAATATTTATAGTTTAAGTTTAATGACAATTCAAGATTTAAACAGAACAACTATCTCACCTTGAACTTGTTGATACAATCAATATAAGCCTCTACAGAAGCAGTCACAATATCGGTATCTGCACCGAAGCCATAGTAAACATGACCATCGTATTCTACCTGCATGTGAACCTTACCTACATCATCAGAGCCCTTATCAATAGCCTGAATAGTGAACTCCTTGAGGTTCATTTCCTTGGTAATCACCTTCTTGAGAGCACGGATAGCAGCATCCACAGGACCATTACCAGAAGATGCAGCCTCGAACTTCTGACCAGCGATATTGAGACCAATACTTGCCACACTCTTGACACCCTTACCAGTAGTAACCTGCAACCAGTCGAGCTGAACACCATGCTTGTCAGCAGAATCAGCACCAGCGAGCATCAATACATCCTCATCAGTAACCTCTTTCTTCTTATCAGCCAACTGTAGGAACTTCTTGTAAATCTTATCGAGCTTCTCTTCATCCTCCACATTGACACCATTTACATGGAGACGATACTTCAATGCCGCACGACCAGAGCGAGCAGTTAATACGATAGCGTTATCATCCAGACCGACATCCTTAGGATCAATAATCTCGTAAGTCTGAACATTTTTCAATACACCATCCTGATGGATACCAGAAGAGTGAGCAAAAGCATTACGACCCACGATGGCCTTGTTAGGCTGAACAGGCATATTCATGAGACTGCTCACCATGCGAGACATCGGAACAATCTTAGTCGTATTAATATTGGTATCAATATTGAGATGCTTATGGCACTTCAGAATCATGGCAATCTCCTCAAGAGAAGTATTACCAGCACGTTCACCGATACCATTCATCGTAACCTCCACCTGACGGGCACCATTCAATACACCTTGGAGCGTATTGGCAGTTGCCATACCGAGATCATTATGACAGTGAGTAGAAATACGGGCATTCTCAATACCGTCAACATGCTCCATCAGATACTTGATTTTAGCACCATATTCCTCAGGAAGGCAATAACCGGTAGTATCTGGAATATTCACCACCGTAGCACCAGCCTTTACGACCGCCTCAACCACGCGAGCCAAATACTCATTATCCGTACGACCAGCATCCTCTGCATAGAATTCCACATCCTCGACGTACTTTTTAGCATACTTTACAGCAGCAACAGCACGCTCGATGATTTCTTCACGATTAGAATTGAACTTATATTTGATATGGCTATCGCTTGTACCGATACCCGTATGAATACGCTTATGCTTAGCATACTTCAAAGCCTCGGCAGCACAGTCTATATCTTTCTCCACCGCACGAGTAAGGGCACAAATCGTAGGCCAAGTCACGGCTTTAGAAATCTCCACAACCGAATTGAAATCACCTGGACTTGAGATAGGGAAACCGGCTTCGATAACATCAACGCCGAGTAGCTCCAACTGTTTTGCCACTTGAATTTTTTCCACTGTGTTCAACTGACATCCAGGCACCTGCTCACCATCTCGCAGGGTTGTGTCGAAAATAAATAATCTGTCACTCATATCAATATCTTTTTTTATTATTCTATACCCAAGAAGACAACCGAAGTTTTTAACAAAAAAGCCTTTCACACTTCTATATGGAAGTGGAAAGGCTTATTATATCATAATCCATGAACTATACGCATACCTCATCACTTCCGCCTACATACTGCAGTCGAAGTCGAATAATAATGCTGCTAATGTTCAATGTTTCAATTGCCATAATTCTTAATTTTTAATTTACGATTGCAAAGGTAATATATTTATTCGATATGAACAAACAATTTATCACTTTTTTAATCTAAAAGATAACAATTTAGTATTCGAAGCGTAAATTTATACCCAAAATCGTAATATTTGTGCATATTTAGAAAGGCAAGTCGCCTGGAGGTGGAGGTAATTCGCCTCCTCCATTCATACGTGAACCTATAATTTCACCACCACCATCAGCGGCTGGTGATGAAGCTGCCGCCTCAGTAGGATCCTGGAAACGGGTAAACTCACCACGGAAGTTGAGCAACACATCTCCCGTAGAACCTTTACGATGCTTGGCGATAATGATCTGTGCCATACCATGGAGATCGTTTCCCTTTTCATCCTGATAGATGTGATAATACTCCGGACGATGCACAAAGAGTACCATATCGGCATCCTGCTCGATGGCTCCAGACTCACGGAGGTCACTCAACTGTGGGCGTTTTCCTTCAAGTCCCTCACGGTTTTCTACGTTACGACTCAACTGAGACAAAGCCAAGACAGGAATATCCAACTCCTTGGCAAGTCCCTTGAGAGAACGGGAAATGGTAGAGACCTCCTCCTGTCGGCTGCCGAATTTCATACCGTTGGCATTCATCAGCTGCAAGTAGTCAATCATGATAATCTTGACACCTTTTTCGCGCACCAGTCGGCGAGCCTTGGTTCTCAATTCAAACACCGAGAGGCCCGGTGTATCGTCCACATAGATAGGAGCATCGGTCAATCTGCCGATTCTCTTGTCCAGTCGTTCCCAGTCAGAAGGGTCCAGCTGACCATTCAGAATCTTACGTCCAGAGACCTCGCATACATTACTGATAAGACGGTTGACCAGCTGGACGTTGTTCATTTCAAGAGAGAAGAAGCCGATAGGAACCCCATAATCAACAGCCACATTCTTGGCAATACTTAGTGCAAAGGAAGTTTTACCCATGGCAGGACGTCCTGCGATAATCACCAGATCGGAGGCCTGCCATCCGGAAGTGATCTCATCCATTCCTACATAACCGGTAGGAATACCGGTAAGACCACCCTTGTTGCTGGCAGCTCGCTGCAGAATTTCCACAGCATTCTTTACCACAGGAGCCACCTGAGTAAAGTCTTGCTTCATGTTGTTCTGCGAAATCTGGAACAAGGATCCTTCCGCCTGCTGCATCAGTTCATCCACATCCACGCTGCTGTCATAGGCTTTCGTTTCTATGTCACCAGCAAAATGGATCAGCTGTCGCTGCATATATTTCTCCGCCAAGATACGGGCATGAGACTCCACATGGGCAGCAGAAGCCACCTGTGAAGAAATCTCCATCAGATAGTCCACACCACCCACTTTGTCAATTTCGCCCATCTTGGAGAGTTCATCATTCAGCGTCATAATATCCACAGGACGTTCGTCCATGTTCATATTACGGATAGCCTCGTATATCTTCTGATGGCGAGGCTCATAGAAAGTTTCGGGTTTGAGCAGCTCCGATACCACAGAAAAGGCATCAGAGTCAACCATCAAAGCACCGAGCACAACCCTCTCGATTTCTACAGCCTGCGGCTGAACATGTGCGAAATTAGGATCAATCGGGGAAGCTCCCTTTTTTCCATTATTTCTTTGTCTATTATCTGGCATAATTATCTATTTATAATATACAGTCTCGACAAATTACACGAAAGTGTCGAGAATAATTCAAAATTTTAAGAATTGGCAAACCAACTTAATCATCCATATCATCTATGGCATCCATTCCATCCGGATCATCCTTTTCATCCGAATCATTCATTACATCCGGACTCCATCGGGTAATGATATCCCTCAAGAGAACCAATTCAAACTCCTGGAGGCCAGTTTCCTTCAGCATATTCAAATCAACATGGATTTTCTTGATCAGCTCATCAACATCATCTTCTGTTTTTTCCATATACCGATAGAAGAAAGGCATGCTGCTATAGAAGCTTCCTTTCAACCAGAAGCAGACACCTATATTATATGCATCCTCACTATTTTCAGAAGGAGCAAGTTCCACAATCTGATTATAGAGCGCCAGAGCCTTATCAAATTCACGTCTCAGGATATGTCCCCAAGCCAAAGGACGGAGAATGTCGAGATCATTCGGATTCTTGTAATCCGCTTCATAAAGCAAAGCCATGGCATCATCAATACGATGAGTCTGGAAAAGACAATAAGCCTTTTTTACAAAAAGACTCTTCGTTGCCTTCTCACGTTCCAACTCTTCACACAATTCCAAAGCTTTGTCGAAATTGTTCAAACCTATATAACAATCCATCAAAGATCTCTTGACCAATCTTGCAGAATCTTTATCATTCTGGAAAGGAGAAAGCAATTCGATAGCTCCCACATAATCAGAATGGGACATAGAGCAAAATCCCTTCATTAATTTTTCATCTTTGCGATAAGGATGATCAAGGAGGAAGTAATCTAATTGCTCAAAATGTTCGCGGGAGAATAGGAAATTGCTGACCAAAATTCTTGCATCATCAAAACATTTATCTTCCTTAAATAACGGATTAGCCAAGAAATATGCATACGAACCTTCTTCTATAGAGAAAAGATCTGGGAATGAATTCTTGAATGGAGACAAAGTCAAGAAGCGGTACAAATCCTGCAAACAGATTCTTCTCTGAAGGAAAGCCATTTCGTCTGGATTATCAACAATCGGATTATCAAGCAAAGGAGAGAATCCTTCTTTGACTACAGGTTTGAGTGCAGACAAAATACCAGACAATGAACTTGCCATGACAAAACAGAAACTGTATTTGTCACCATCGCTGAAAGAAAATGATTTTTCCATAGATCTCGCGAAAGTATCATCTCCATCCAGAACTTCCAACAAAGGAGCCAGAGAAGAATGAGAACTATAATAAGGAAGGAACCAATTGGATGCAACAGTAAAGAAATCAAAAGTCTTCATCTTGGAAAATCCATCGAAGTAAACATCTGCTCCTTGCTTCTGCATGTTCACCATCTTATTGATTTTTTTATCGATAGTAGCCATCATTTTCTCCTTCATATCCGGAGCAAGAATGTCATCAACAGAAGGTTTCTCATCATCTGCCAAAGGCTTCAGCCACTTATCATCAGGGAAGGCAGACATAACATCATTACTGAATTGTTGAGCATCATCAGCAGCATCCATACAGAAAAGGATCTGCTTCTGGACAGCAAACAGGTGTGCCACTGTTTTTTCGTCCTCTTTAATTTTATCTATGAATTCCTTGATATAAGGATATTGTTCTGAATCTACAGACATCATGATGACCGACCAACCTACCAAGGCACGCTCAGAAATCTTCACATCTTTAGACTTTTTCCAGATATCGAAAAGAGTTGTCATCATATTGTAATCAAAAACTTTGATTGACGACAACATGGCAGCAGATATCATGAGTGCAGCTGCACGATAATCGGTAGCAGGATTGCAAACAATATCTGCAAAATAAGAGAGTTTTTTACCATTCCACTGACGAACTGTGAGGATATAAGAAAAGGCAAGATTCAGAAAATCTTCATCTATATCTCCCTTTTCAATTCTTTCGCCAATTTGCATCAGATCCAGATTCTTGCTGCTATCGGATGCAGATCGGAAAAAAGAATCATTCTGAATCACCTGATACATCAGAAGATGATGTACTAAATTATGACAAAATGATTTGATTCCCGCATATACTTCAGGCAATTTCGGATCTTTTACATCCGATGCATAGCACTCCAGCATTTTCTCATAATTATCCATCACCTTCTGCACCTCGTCTTTCAAATCGGGGATGATTGGGTTTTCGTCAAAAAACTCAATGGAACGCAACAGACAGTCACGATAATTACTTTCTCTACAAACATCTACAATCACCGAAATAGCACTGTCTAAATCAAATTTACTCATAGTTTGTTACTTTTTTGAGGTCGTTGTTATATTTATAGTTTTCGGTTTGCCAGCATGCTCAAATTTCAGTTTCGGCAAAGCCTTCACTGTAGCAAGGTCCGCATCACAATATTTACGGAATAATTCCGAATAGTGTACAAAACCATTTTTATTTATACTGTCAACTGCCTGATTATATCCTTTGATGAATAAATCAAGTTGTTTTTTTCGTTCAGTAGATTTCAACGCCTTTCCTCTAAAAGCAAAGACGCCCAGTCTCAACCCTTTATCTCTGCTGTCCATGAGTACAGGATGGCGCTCTTTACGGGCTTTCGCTGCCTGAGGTTCAGTCAGAAGAACCGCATCCATCTCATTATTGAGCAGCATTTTCAGACGTATTCTCACATCATTGATCTGTACCCGATATACATCAAATTTCGGTTTGGCACTGTCTATTGCCAAATCAGCCAAATAATCTGTGGCAGAATATCTTGTCATGGCAATCATCTTGTCAGATAACTGCTTCAATTCAGAGATACGTGCTCTTCTATTGGTTATCAACTGCCAATAAGTATTGGTAGAAATAGGAAATTCCAGAGGAGTTCCTCTCTTGACGATGTGCTGGGCGCGTATCAGATCAGAGATGGCACCTTCTACCCGACCTCGTTCAAGAGCAGTATCGCAGTCCATCTGTGCAGAGTAGCATTTCAGATGCACCGTAACTCCCAGGGAGTCGAAAAGCTTTTCATCTTGTGCCACAAAGACGGGCAGACAATCCAAGGTAGGCATGACACCCACCTTGAAAGAAGCCTTATCAATACTATCTTGACGTGCCTTTTCCTGCATAGACAGGCGACGGACATTTTCCTTGGAGTCGCCGCATCCGACAAGTGCCGAAAGCCATGCTACCAGCAAAAGCGCAACTACAGTCGTTTTCTTCATAATTGTTTCATTCCTTATTCTACATACAAGACCAATCCCTTGAGATACTCACCTTCCGGATGATAGATATTGATAGGATGGTCGGCTGGCTGATGAAGCTGATGCAGGATTCTCACCTTTCGTCCTGCCTGTGCTGCTGCCGTGAAAACAGCATTGCGGAAGTTGTCTTTCGTAACTACCTGCGAGCAGCTGAAGGTAAAGAGGATGCCTCCGTGCTTGATGCGCTGAAATCCCTTCACGTTCAGGCGGGTATAACCTTTCAAGGCATTGCGCAGAGCTGCTCTGTGCTTAGCAAAAGCAGGTGGATCGAGCACGATAAGATCATACTGCTGGTCGTGATCGTCGAGATACTTGAATGCATCTTCGCAGAAAGCCTCATGACGGCTGTCACCAGGGAAGTTGAGATTCACATTCTCATTGGTCAACTCTATCGCTTTAGCGCTGCTATCTACAGAATGCACGAGTTTGGCATCGCCTCTCATGGCATACACAGAAAAGCCTCCGGTATAGCAGAACATATTCAGTACGCTCTTGCCTTTTGCATAATGTTCCAGAAGCGAACGGTTTTCGCGCTGATCCACAAAGAAACCGGTCTTCTGACCTCTCAGCCAGTCGATATGGAACTTCAGTCCATTCTCTACAGCCACATTATCCGCATCACCGCCCAGGATAAATCCGTTTTCCTGTCCCAGGTCAGCCTTGAAAGGCAAGGTTGTTTCACTCTTGTAATATATATTCTTGAGTCTGTCGCCCATCACCTGAGCAAGCGCCTGAGCCACTTCCATTCTGTTGACGTGCATACCCACGCTATGCGCCTGCATCACGGCAGTTTCTCCGTAGCAGTCGATAACCAGTCCCGGCAAGTTATCACCCTCACCATGCACCAGTCGATAGGTATTGTTGGCAGCATTGTCGGCAATGCCCACAGCGATACGCATCTTGAGGGCAGAATTCAGACGAGAGCACCAGAACTCATCATCGATGGCAACATCATGGAAAGAAAGGACACGAACTGCGATGGAACCAATCTGATAATGTCCCACAGCAATAAAATCCCCTGTAGAAGTGATGACACGTACAATCTCACCTTCTACGATTCCCTCGTCCATCTTAGCGATAGCACCAGAGAAGACCCAAGGATGAAAACGTTTCAGGGATTCTTCCTTTCCCCTCTTCAAATATATATTCTTATACATATAATCTTACTTAGTATATTGTCAATTTTGTATCTGTATTACACCTTTTATATATACGCCTCAAGATGATGCTTTCGATTGAGAAATCAGTTCGACTTGAGGCTCTGCTTGTGATTCCACCTGAAATTCCGCATGAGATTCTGCTTGAGATTCTACTTGAGAATCTGCTTGAGATTCTGCCTGAGGTTCCACTATTTTCGGCTCAATCAGCACATAATCATGAGTCTCGTTGAGTTTGTTGAACTCCTTATAGAGTTGGATACATGCCCAAGCATCAGTAGCAGCATATATTTTTTGAGAATCCTTCAACTCAGAAACTTCCCAGTTACTCAATCGCTGCGCCTTACTGATTTTCTGGTGAAAGAGATTGGCGTATATTTTCTGCAGACTCATATCAATCAGTCCTAAATCCTTGGCCATATCCTGAATCTCGATAAAGTTGCCAGGTTCGAATTCCGCCTTTTTATGAAGCTGATTAAGATCATCGTGCCAGGAAAGGCCAACCTTAGGCACCTTCTTATCAGTCAGGAATCTAATGATAGCCGGATGCATCCCGACACAATTCAATCGGAACAGAAAACAGACATCCTCTGTACTTACCTGCAGCAAGCACACCTCATAGCTTACGCCTCTTTTGAAAGAAGGACGAGTTTCCGTATCTACACCAAGAATATCTTGAGCCAGCAAGAAATCAACTGCCGTCTCAACATCCTCCGGGTGATCAATCACCTTAATCTCCCCCTCAAAGATTACTCTAGGCAATGCCGTAATAGCATGCTTATCATACTTTTTGAATATTGTCTTCATTATTATTTCCAAGATTTCAGAATGCAAAAGTACAATTTATAAATGAATTGACCAAATGTAAATCAACTTTCTCGCAAAAATTAGAAAAATTAGCATTAAAAAGTCGATTTTTTCGATTATTTTAGCTACTTTTGCAAGATAAATAATTCAAGAACATCAAAAATGGCAAAAAAAAGAACTGAACAGAAAACCAAAAGCTTCAGTCAAGCAATTGGCTTACAATATATTTTCAATAATACTATTACTGATTTCTTCTTAGGATTGGCTCTGGTCACCATTTCTGTAGTTACCATCATCGCGATGGTTTCTTTTTTGAATACGGGTGCGGCAGACCAAAGTATTCTGGAAGAAATGCGAGCGGGAGAATGGACCAACAGTGAGCACCAGTTTCAGAATTATTGCGGTTCGCTGGGTGCTATCATCTCCTACTGGCTGATTTCACAGAATTTCGGTTTTCCATCATTCCTGCTCCCCATCTTTTTTATAATATGGGGATTGCAGCTCATGCATGCCTACAAAATCAATCTGTGGAAATGGTTTTTCAGCACCATGATCGTCATGGAATGGTGTGCCATCACATTCGCCAAATTTCTGACGCCACTTACGGGTGGACTTATCTTCAATCCTGGAGGAAAGCATGGAATCTTTGTCGTACAGAACTTGGAAAACGTAGTGGGAGCACCGGGTCTTACAGCGATTCTGCTCTTTACTGCCATCGCTTTCCTCACCTACCTGACGACAGAAACCATCACTGTGATCCGAAAGGCGCTCAACCCGATCGGCTATATTACAAGTAAGGTGCACTTCGAAATCACCAATCACGGCAAAAATGGTGAAGACAACGAACCGGATGCCATTGCACAGGCTTATGCAAATGCAGAAAATGGCTTGAAACAGGAGGAGGAAGAAGAACCAGTGGAATCTGAGTTTAAGGATCCGGAACCTGCCAAGGTGATAGATTTGGATGTTAATCCAGATAAAGCAGAAGAACGAGCAGCTGCACATAACGCTGAAAATATGACGGTTGGAAATATGGATGCAGAACATGCTGCCGATGTAGAAGATGCAGCAGGCGAAAACGCTTCTGTAGCGGCTGCAACCAAAGACCCTAACGTATCATTCCTGGAAAATCAGCGCAGATTGCGCAACGAGAGAGCGCAGGCTGAAGCTGATGAAAAGAAAGCTGCCGAACTCGCTTCCCAGCATATCGGCATGGATATCTCCGTAGCTGCCAACGAGGAACAGGCTTCCAGCAACACCGTGAGCAGCGCCGTAGAGCTGAATACGCCTATCAACCCGAAAGAACCTTTCACCCGATATAAGTACCCTACTCTCAACCTGCTGAAGAAGTATGAGGACAACGGTGCTTATATTGACGAAGAGGAACAGATAGCCAACAAGAACCGAATCATTGAGGTTTTGGGCAATTTCGGTGTGCAGATCAAGACCATCCGAGCAACGGTAGGTCCAACGATTACACTCTACGAAATCCAGCCAGCTGAAGGTGTGCGCATCTCCAAGATCAAAAATCTGGAAGATGATATCGCCCTGAGTCTCGCAGCTTTGGGTATCCGTATCATCGCTCCTATTCCTGGCAAGGGAACCATCGGTATCGAGGTGCCAAATGCCAAGGCCAATATCGTGAGCATGGAAAGTATCCTCAACTCCAAGAAATTCCAGGAAACCAAGATGGAACTTCCTATCGCTCTTGGTAAGACGATCACCAATGAGGTTTTCATGGTAGATTTGGCCAAGATTCCTCACCTGCTCGTAGCCGGTGCCACCGGACAGGGTAAATCTGTAGGTCTGAATGCGATTATCACCTCTTTATTATATAAGAAGCATCCTAATGAGCTGAAACTGGTTCTCATCGACCCTAAGAAGGTGGAATTCAGCGTTTACTCCCGCATCGCCAACCATTTCATGGCAGCAGTTTCTGACGAGGAAGAACCTATCATCACAGATGTTACCAAGGTGGTAAGAACGCTCAACAGTCTCTGTGTGCTGATGGATAGCCGATACGACCTGCTGAAGAAAGCCGGTGCCAGAAACATCAAGGAGTATAACCAGAAGTACATCAACCACAGGCTCAAGCTGACCGACGGACATGAATATATGCCATACGTGGTGGTAATCATAGATGAGTTTGGCGACCTGATCATGACAGCCGGCAAGGAGGTGGAACTTCCTATCGCTCGTATCGCCCAGCTGGCTCGTGCCGTGGGTATCCACATGATTATCGCAACCCAGCGTCCTACTACAACCATCATTACGGGTAATATCAAGGCCAACTTCCCAGGCCGTATCGCCTTCAAGGTGACATCTGCCATAGACTCTAAGACCATTCTGGACAGAACAGGTGCCAACCAGTTGATAGGTCGAGGCGATATGCTCTATCTGAATGGCAACGAGCCGGTACGTGTGCAGTGTGCATTCGTAGATACTCCGGAAATTGAGCGCATCAACGAGTACATCTCCAGCCAGCCTGGTCCTATCGAGCCACTCGAACTTCCAGAGCCAGCCAATGAAGGAGAAGCTATGGGCGGCGGAAATGTGGATACGCGCAATCTCGATCCTTACTTTGAGGAAGCAGCGCATGCCATCGTCTTATCACAACAGGGAAGTACGAGTATGATACAGCGCCGATTCAGTATCGGATACAACAGAGCCGGACGACTGATGGACCAGTTGGAAGCAGCCGGAATCGTAGGTGCTGCCCAGGGAAGTAAGCCAAGAGAGGTGCTTCTGCAGGACGAAAGCCAGCTGAACACGCTCCTTCTCCAACTGAGAGGATAAGATTAAACGAGGCTTAAAGAAACTAAGAATTCTTAAAGAATAGATATTAATTAAACTTTTCATGTTACCTTTGCATCTAAGTAACATGAAAAGTTTTTTTTAATTTATAAAGAAAGAATGATGAAGAAAATGATTTTATTTGCTTTCATGACTCTGATGAGTCTTGGAACATTCGCACAGACAGCCCAGCAGGTTTTAAATAAGACTGCCAAAATCATAGGCAACAAAGGTGGCGCCAGCGCCAATTTCAGCCTGTCAAGTACCAAATACGGTTCCACTTCCGGCACCATCGCCATCAAGGGCAACAAGTTTAATGCCCACACTCCGCAAGCTACCGTATGGTATAATGGTAAGACGCAGTGGACTTATATGAAAAATACCAACGAGGTAAATGTCAGCAACCCTACACAGGCGCAGCAGATGTCAATGAACCCTTATACATTTATCAATATATATAAGACCGGTTACAATTCCAGCCTGAAAAATGCGGGCAGCAACTATGTGGTTCACCTGACTGCTCAGAACAAGAAGCGTACGGTGCAGGAATTGATTATCACCATCAACAAGAAAACCTACGTTCCTTCTGTCATCAAAATGAGACAGGGCAGTTCCTGGAGCACAATCAAGGTGAGCAATTTCAGAGCAAAGAATGTATCTAACAGCACTTTCGTCTTCAATAGCAAAGATTTCCCTAAAGCAGAAATCGTAGATTTGAGATAAAGCAACAAAAAAAATGTAAGTCTTTTCAGACTTACATTTTTTCGTTTCCATACATTTCATTCCACCAGCTGTCATCATCCTGAAGCCACTTGGAGAACCAGGCAAAGATGGTATTCTGCCATTTGATACGCTTTTCGTAGTCGATGATATGATGATCCTGACCATCTACCAGTACCATAGCCGTAGGTCGGCCTAAGACTTTCAGCGCAGTATAGAGTTGGATGCTCTCTCCTACCGGCACATTGTTATCAGCAGTACCATGCAGGAAAAGCAATGGTGTATGAATCTTATCAGCACGATAAAGCGGACTCTGATCTACAAAGATATGCTTGTTGGTCCAAGGATATTCATTGGCCATAGAAACCTGGCTGTAGGAATATCCCCAATAGCCTTCGCCCCAATAACTGGTATGATCGCTGATACCGGCGTGGGAAATAGCTGCAGCAAAGAGATCCGTCTTGGTCTGAAGATACTGGGTCATAAATCCGCCATAGCTGGCTCCGATACATCCTATCTTCTTCCTGTTTACAAAACCATGTTCATCACAGAAAGCCTGGGTGCTGGCTATGATATCTTCAGCCACTCCCTCACCAGCCGTATCTACATGGCGGGCAGAGAACTTCTGTCCGAAACCAGTGGCTCCACTTGGATTGACCACCAGTACCACATATCCCATGGCTGCATAGACATGATGCGGATAGCGGCTCTGGAACATACGACTCGTAGGACTGCAACCTCCATAATAGTTGACTACCATCGGATATTTCTTGGCTGCATCAAAATGAGGCGGCAGATAATAGCGGCAGCAAATGGTGTCGCCCTTTGCGTTGACATAATTCCACGCCTTGCATTCGCCCAACTGGACATCTTTCAATTCGCGGGCACTGAGGTCGTCTATCACCTGTGCTTTCTGCGCCTTGGTATTCATCCTGTAGAGGCGGTCGGCATTGGATGCACTCTGTCCTGAGAAAGCCATTTCGGCAGCAGAAGATGCCAGGGAGAAGGACTTGATATACTCTTCAGGCGACTTCAATAGGGCAAATTTTCCAGATTTCGTATTCAGTTGGAAAAGATGCACGCAGTCCTTGTCTTCAGCCGTAAAATAGATGTTTCCATCCACCTTGCTCCAGACTACATTCTGCACATTCGGATCGAAATCCTTGGTGAGCGGACGCACCTGCTGAGCCTCCTTTGACGAGGCAGACATCAGATAAAGTTGCGTATCTATCATGCTCGGAATCTGACCTTCTTCCACATTCTTGCCGATACCGTCAAAGGCCTCTGGAGAAGCACTTACAAGAATCGACTTGCCGTCTGGAGAGAACAGGGCACTATTGATAAACTCGCCCTTATCCACCAGGGTTTCAGCCTGAAGGGTTTGGAGATCCAGTCTGTAGAGCGAGGTCAGGGTAGTTGGTCGCTTGGTGAGACGGTCCTCACTCTTTCCGATAAGCAGATAACGGGAATCGGCAGAGATATCATTGAGATAGATGTTGTGATAACCGAAGGTGATAGGCTGGAAAATTCCTGATGCCAAATCATATTTTGCAAGATTGGAGCGATTGCGCCAGCCCGGTTGACGGTCATCCGGTTCCTTGATGTCATAAACCTGTGCATCCTTCTTCCTGCCCTCGGTAGTGACCGTATAGATCAGAGATTTCTCGTCGGGAGTAAACTGGAAGAAGCCTTCCGGAATATTTGTTGCCAAAACCTCACGTTCCATCGTCAGCGGATTGACAGTTACCAGCTGCTGACTGGAGCTTTCAGTTTCATAAGAGAGTGCGGAGCCAGCTGCGGAATTTCCATTAGCCTCGATAGCGCTTTCACTATTTTTCTGCACGAAATACATTTTATTGCTGCGAGGCATCCACTTCACGTTTTCCTGGAAAGAAGCAAGTACCTTGCCTGTCTGATAATTCCTCACCTCATTGATACTGTGGTTATTGCCCTGACGGTCCACCCAGGTTTTGTGCACAATCACGAATTTTCCATTCGGAGAAAGCGAAACACTTGAATAATTAGGCGCACAGATCACATCATAAATATTGTATGCGCGCTTGGAAGAAGCTGATGGAACATCAATTTTCAGAGAATATTCTGAGTTCTTTGATGACAAAGCAGAACCTTCAGAAGACTTGACAGTCAGATCATTTCCGGTTTTTACCCGAACCTTTGCATCATCATTTGCAGCCAGATATTTGATTACTACCTGGTGAGAAGAAGGCAAGAGAACCGTCTCAAACTGGTTTCCATTTCCCTTCAAAGACTCTCCATCCACAAAAAGTCGATACTCACTGACACCTTCCACAGAGATCATCACTTTCATCCGGTGCTCATTGGAGAGACTGAAAGAAGCCAGATTCAGGGCATGCGGAGATGACGCGGAAGATAAGGAAGGAACCTCTTTCCCCTGATTGAAGGAAGTAAACGACAGCGGGGAATCCAACAGTTTTTCCATCGCAAACTTTTCTCCCTTAATATCTACGCTGTCCGCCATCCAAGGCAGACTGACAGGAAATGGACCTGCATATTTGAACTTCTTCACCTCAATGGTTTCAGCCTGAGCTGTCATAGAGGCACACAAGGCGGCACTGAAAGTGAGTGCCATCACGCCTTTCTTGCTTATAAAATGATGTTTATCTTTCATCGTTTTCTTGTTTATATTCGATTTTTTAATCTTGATTGTCAATATGACTCACTATAATTTCATAGCGAAAGCCAAACCCATAGGAGAAACAGAAAGACTGATATTGTCTAACTTATCAGTCGTACTTTTTCCGCTGATATGGCCATCGTTGTCTGTTGTGGAATTTGGATGATTCTGGCTTTCTCTAACATTTTCTCCACCATTTTTCTTCTTTTTGCCCAAAATCAGATCACCTATCAGATAACCCGCCTCTGCCGAAGCCACTCCGATGACGGCACCGGCCACGACATCACCCCAATGATGGCGGTTGCGGCGGATTCTATCTACCGCCACTCCCGTAGCTAATGCATACCCAGCTACGCCTATCCAGGGAGAAATCTTGCGGTATTCGTGCATCAGATTAGTGGCGCCACAAAAGGCGATAGAGGTGTGTCCCGATGGAAAAGAGCGGTTGTCAGTTCCATCGGGACGCATTTTATGAATGGTATGTTTCAGACCATAGGTGACTCCGGCATTCAGTCCGAAAGACACGACCGAAACCGTCAGTCTGCGCTTCCAGGAACTCTCCGCCTCTACACCCAGCAGTTTCAGTCCAAAGACCGAAGCCATGGGCACATATTGCAGCACGTCGTCAATGCCGTCACCATGATACGTTTTGTAATGACTCGTACTCGCAGGAACATCTGCCCCACCTGGAGTCTGAGAAAACACAGTTGACGATAGCAGCAGACCGGCTACTATCAGGTAATCTCTCAAATTTTTCATCATTGATATTAATTTCAGTCTTATGCCATCATCGCTACACCTTTTATATATATAGGCGCAACGATTACAGATGTGATATATCACAGTTGGATTTCCACAACCTTATCGATTTCTGTAGGAATGTCGCCTAAGTCGAGGATGATTCCACCATTGCATTTCTGCATCTTGAGCGGTTTCTTGCTCACAAAGTCGAATACCTTCTTCACCTTCCTGTTGCCCAAAGGCAGGAAGAGAGACTGGTCCTGAAGTTTCAGCACATGCACAAAGAGTCGGTTGCCCTTCTGGGTGGAAACGCCCCAGTCGTGAGGAGCCACGATGCCCGCTCTCGTACCATATATCGTTTCACCGTATGTTTTCATCCACTCTCCCATTTCCGCCAGGCGCTGCAGCGCCACAGCAGGCAGTTCACCATTTGGCTGAGGACCGATATTCATCAGGAGATTGGCATTCTTACCTGCCGATTTCACCAGATAATGAATCAGGGTTTTGGTGGATTTATAGTCCTGATCGGTTATCTTATATCCCCACATCCCGTTCATGGTTTCGCAGGTTTCCAGCGGCAGTTTGCTGATGTCCTGTCCCGACAAGCCCGACTTGTTTTCGCCAGGAAGATCACGCTCGAACATCTGGAAATCCTCTCCTTCAAAAGGCACCTGATGATGATTGTTGCCTATCATACAGGCGGGTTGGAGACGATGAATTAGGGCATATTGTTCAGGCAGCTGCCAGTCGAAATCGGGATTGATATCCTGATCCCACCAGCCATCAAACCATATTGCGCCTATCTTGCCATAATGAGTCAGCAGTTCGGTAAGCTGGTTGTTCATAAACTGGTAGTAGCTCTGCCAGTTGCCCTTCGGATTCGGGCGTCCGGTTCCCCTGCCCGTTCTTCCCTGCGGAGCATCCTCTCGATACCAGTCGATGTGTGAATAGTAGAGATGTAGGCGGATGCCCTGCTTGTGGCATTCATCCGCCAGTTCCTTGAGAATATCTCGCTTGAAAGGAGTTGCATCCACGATATTATAATCAGAATACTGGGTTTTGAACATAGAGAAACCCTCGTGATGACGGGTCGTGAAACAGATATATTTGGCTCCGGAAGCCTTGATGGCTGCCACCCATTTGGCAGCATCAAACTTAGACGGATAGAAGCCGCCAGCCAACTTAGCATATTCCTTGTAATTCAAATCCTTGTTGGTCATCGTCCATTCGCCCGTTGCCAGCATACTGTACAAGCCCCAGTGCAGGAAGATTCCGAACTTGTCGTCCTGAAATTCCTGTCGCGACTGGAGATTTTCCTTTGTTGGCTGATAATGCTGCGCAGGGAGAACTGCAGACAATTCCACATTCTTAGAAGATTCAGAAGATGCTATAGAAGTGGAAGATACAGCAGAAGCGGAAAATGCAGCAGATGCAGTATTTGCAGCAGTAGCCGAAAGAGACGAGCAGCAGAGAGCGAATGAGATTGCAACTGCAAAAGACTTGGTTTCCAGATTCATTTTCTTTCCCATAATAATGATTTTATTTGTTGGAGCCTTCTCCATATATAAATAGGTAAACTCTATATGATATAGGTAAAACTCTATAAATAATAGGTACTCTATAATAATAGATAAAACTCTTTTCTATATATAAATAAGATGCAAGTGAGCAGATTAGAAATCAGATTTCCTCTACGATTTCACTCATATCCTTGCGCTTCTTTTCAGCATGAGGACAATCTTCGGCTATATGACCGATTGGGATGATGACGACTGCCTCAAAGCCAGGACGGGAGAAAAGTTGCTTCATCTTGTCGGTGTTATAATTGCAGACCCAGCAAGTGCCCAATCCTCTTTCGGTGGCAGCCAGGCAGAGATGTTCGGTAGCGATAGCCACATCGATGTCGCCATGAGCCTTTCCGTCGTATTTTCTCACCCAGTTTTCCTCCACATTTCTCATGCCTACGATATACATAGGTGCCGAGCGAAACCACTCTCTGTCATAGCATTCCTGCAGTTTCTGCTTTGCCTCATCAGAGCGCACGATGAGCCATTTCCAAGGTTGCTTGTTGACTGCCGATGGTGCCATGCGCACGCACTCCATGATGTAATCCAAATCCTCCTGACTCACAGCCTCAGAGGTAAATTTGCGAGCCGAAAATCTTTCCTGGCTCAAAGTTAACATATTTTTCATATCGTATCTTTCTTTTATAAATGAATCTTTTTCTTTATAGATAAAAGTCATTATTTGAATAATGGTACAAAGATAGAAAGAAATTGCGAAAAAACAAAGAAAAGGCTCAATAATATAATAAGGTATGGTAAAATATTACATTTTCCTATAGAATCTGAGAGCACCCAATCCCTTTGCCTGAGGATGAGAGAGGAGGACAAACTCACGGAGCAGGATTTCGGGATGGAAACTGACGGTCTCAAAATAAGGAATGCGGTCGGTATTACACTCGTAGATATTGCCAGTCTGGAAAGCACGCAGAGCCTTATATCCATCATATTCCTGCAACAGAGCAGCGCGGGAAAGCGGTTGTCCACCGAAATACTTGAATGCCCAGACATCCACCTCACTGCCCCGGGCAATCACCTGTTCCGGACTCAGCGAGAGACTTCCACTATGTTCATCGTCAGCAAAAATATATCTTGCATTGGCATCTTTCAGGAGAATACCCATCGTGCTTTTTCCGCCTGGCGAATACCATACGCTGCCCATTTTCCGCTCAGTCAAGACCGACAGACCTTTCGGCAACTTGGCTGCCTGCGTCTTAAGAGCAAGATATTCCTTCTCTATGGCTGCAAAAAGAGAATCCGCCGTATTCGCCTCAAAGAGCAAGCCGTAGAACTTGATCCACTCTGCCCTTCCGAGCGGAGAAGTTTCCATATAGTCAGCAGCTTCTATAATCGGGATATTCAGATTATCAAGTTTGCCATAACCGCCACTGTTCTCAAAAGGAGAAATGAGAAGCGCCTCCGGGTGGAGAGCAATAATTTTCTCTACATCCGGCTGCATACTGGAGCCACAATCCGCTATTGGAAGGGAAGCGGATGTGGATGACTTTCCTGAGCCTGATTCTGATAGGGCGGAAGACTGGCGAGAACCTAATTCTGATGAGGCGGCTGCAGGTTTTCCTAATCTTTTCTGAATATCCTCTATCAGAATATATTTGGAATCACAGACGCCCCGAATTGCATTTTGACGACCGAGTTCGTAAAGGAGCTGGCAATGAGGAGACGTAAATACCGCACTACTACAAATAGGAGTTCTCACAATATCGGCTCTACAACCGTCTGGCCCGGTCAAACCGAGAGAGCCTGCCACGGTATGAGAGCCTGCCGCTCCTTGAGATTCTGCCATGGCCTGAGAAGCACCCGCTACATCTTGACTTCCATTTCTGCCTTTCATCAGCATTTCGGCAGTTTCATCTCCCTTTTTCCCTTTCTTAATCAGGATATATTGGTGCAATACGGTCCCTTTCTTCCAGGGATTTCCTACATTCACCTCCGTAAATCCCTCATGCTCCACTATCGTAAGCAGTTGAGCATATTTCAGTCTGATTGTATCACCCTCATCCCAAGCAGCAGATTGTTTTCCGCACTGACAGGAAGAGAGAGACAGAGAAAGGACAAACCAAAGCACAAGCAATCCGAAAAAAAGAGGAAAGCCAGAATGCTTACTCGCAGCAGAGGACTTCAAGCCTCCAGCCCCATATGCAGCAGAGATCTTCATCCCGAAAACCACATTTGGAACTGATTTTTTCAAGCCAGAAGCCTTATCTGAATCTGAAAACTTCATACCGGAGACCCTATCTGAATCAGAAAACTTCATCCCAGTAGCCTGACCAAGAGCTGACGAGTCCAAGTAAATATCTTTTTCTAAAACGTTGTTCATATTATAATTATTTATGGGATTAATCATACATTTCTTACATGAATATTTTCCAAAAAACATTCAAAAAAGGGACATGCAAAATGCACATCCCCTTACTCAATTTGCTAATATAGAGGAAAATAGCCTCACGACTACTTTACTTCCTCAAAAAGAATGATGCTAAGTTCTCACGAATTCACATCTTCAATACTCTTTCTAATTTATTATATTTGTAATGATACTTTCTCTTTATAATGGACTGCAAAAACATGTTTGCATTTCGACATGTATATTTGCACAACGCCCAAGACATTCGAGTCGAAAGATATAACCTTTCTTCCCAAATATCAGTGATTGTCTGCTTGCCAAAACCTAAAGTTTATGGCTGCAAAACTATCTGGGTGCAAAGATAACAAAAAAAATAAAATATCGCAAGAAAAAAAGAGTAAAAAAATAAAACCTTAAATCTTTTACCTGTAGAATTTAGAGGTATTTTGCTTGCAAAGCAACAAAATTTGCTTATTTCCTAAGTACAAATGACTTGTTTGCGACTCATATCTCTGATAGATAGAATTCTGTGTTTCGGGATTACAGTGGGTGTCTTACTTGTGCACACTTGTCGTTTAACGGGGGCACAAAAGTGCCTTTACTCGAACCCAAAGTTGCTCTTACCTCAGCATAATAATGCCCTGCCTTAGGCACTTTAATATCTTGGTGAGTCAAGTGAAGCGTTTTTCTCATTTCAGTGTTCAAATTTTCTATTATTATATTCTCAAATCCCGCAACCATATAATGATGTAGCAATTAGATAAAATAGAAAAAGAAATTACCTCTTTTGAATAAATAGAAAAATTGTAGATAAAGGAATAAAAGCAAGAATTATTAAGCACAAAAAAAAATTGATTGTCTCACGACAACCAATCTTTTATTAACCTTAATAATCTAATACCATGAAAAACACATTGCAAAGGTACAAAAAAAACTGCAACCTGCAAGTGTTTTGCATAAAATATGTATTATATTTATATTTCGTTAAATCTTCCAAGAACCCATTTAAACTTTCTTTGCATTAAAATGGACTGCACCTTCATTTTATCTTCATTCGACAGTAATGGCAGGGATACCTGAACGCGAAAGGCTTGCGCAGTTGGGAGATACTCCGTCACATACATCACTGGCTCAAGCTTGCTCTTCAATTCCTCATACTCTTCTACACGCATCGTATCAGACTTTGGTTTAATATAACAACCTAACGCATACTGATCCTTAGCCAAATAGGAGGAAATTGGAAGTTGGCGCCAACCCTGATCATAGAAGCGAATTTCACTTTCCTTGGATGGAGCACGGAAGGTCTTGATCACGCAAAGAACAGAATCACCTGCCGAAGAAGGCAGAAATATCATTTGCAGACGAGCCGCCTTGCTGGTAGTACACTCCAGATAATCATTCGTCAGCGTATCCATATCACACTCCTCACCCAAAAGATTCTTCACATTAGGCTTCACGCCCATTTCCTCTAATTCCACCAACTCCAGACGGAGATTCCGGTCTAAGGTTGGAAGAAGAGAGTCTGGCATAGATACCCACAAATCTTTCAGCGACTTAGCCTGAACGGAAGTCACTAACAATACCACCCACAGAAAAACAAAAAGTTTCTTCATAATCTATATATATATTCATTAAATAAGCCTCATACACCGACTCACTTTACCATCAAGACGTGTACGAGGCTTTTATCTTATTTCCTACAGAAACCAATCAAGAAAGGTCCCCTACAGGAATCTATCAATACAGGTCCCCTATAGGAATTTATTAATACTGGAATTTACCATAACGCAACTGGCAAGTCCATTTTCCCTGATAAGGAGAAACGAAAATCGTAAACAAACTGCCAATGCCCAATGGAGAACTACCTCCCTTATAGAAAGCTGTGCCACCATCTTCCTCATCATAAGAAACAGAATAGTGGGTTTCCATCTTCTTGGCCAAAGATTTCATCTTTGCAATAGCTGCAGCCTTGCTTGGACAAACAAAATAGAAACGAGCCTGATTCAGTTTGGTTGTTCCCTGAACCTCCTGAAAACCGAGTTCTACACGGTCTGCCTTGAAACCTTCAAACATCTCGTTGAGATAAACAAGTTTATCAGCACTCTGAGTTTTTGGTGTACCATAATCTTTACTAAGCTTTTGAACTGTCTCTTCGCAAGTAGAGCCGAATGCTACACCTAAAACATCGGCATCCTGTTTTGCGCTCGCTGACAATGAAGTAAACATTGCCAATGCAATTAATAATTTTTTCATGATTGTTATGTTGTTATACTAAAAACTGTCGCAAAGATACAATAAAATTAATATAAAACAAAATAAATCATCATTTTTTTTCAAAAAAGAGGAAATTTCCTTAAAAATAAAGAAATTTCCCCAACTGACATATTATTATTTCAAAAATTACCACAAAGCTACATTCCCTATTCCTGCCATACTAAAATGCACAGAAATATTCATAGCCTTGAAAACTCTACCTGTGGTACTTCCGCCAAAAACGAATTAAGTGGAAAGTCCGCTATTACTGAGACTTTCCACTTAATTTATTGAGAGTCAAACATTTGCTATTATTCCTCAACAGCAGCCTGCGCCGCAGCCAAACGTGCGATAGGCACGCGGAATGGAGAGCATGAAGCATAGTTCATGCCAACCTTTGCACAGAACTTAACTGATGAAGGCTCACCACCATGCTCACCGCAGATACCAGTACGGAGGTTAGGACGAGTAGCACGACCATTCTCAACAGCCATCTTGATGAGCTGACCAACACCCTCCTGGTCGAGAACCTGGAATGGATCCACCTTCAAGATCTTCTTCTCCATGTAAGCAGGGAGGAATGAAGCGATGTCATCACGAGAATAACCGAAGGTCATCTGTGTCAAGTCGTTAGTACCGAATGAGAAGTACTGAGCCTCCTCTGCAATCTGACCTGCAGTAAGCGCTGCACGAGGAATCTCAATCATGGTACCAATCTCAAACTCAACCTCTACGCCGTATTCAGCGAATACCTCCTTAGAAGTAGCGAGAATGATGGACTTCTGCTGCTTGAGCTCCTGAACTGTACCGATGAGAGGAACCATGATTTCTGGGCATGGATGGAATCCTTCCTTCTTCAACTCGCAAGCTGCACCAAGGATGGCGCGAGTCTGCATGGCTGTGATCTCAGGGAATGTGATACCGAGACGGCAACCACGATGACCGAGCATTGGGTTGTTCTCTGCCAAAGAATTCACACGCTTCTTGATTTCCTCTACGCTTACGCCCATTTCCTTAGCCATGGTCTCCTGACCAGCCAAATCGTGAGGTACGAACTCGTGGAGAGGTGGGTCGAGCAAGCGGATGTTCACGTGACAACCATCCATAGCCTTGAGGATGCCGTAGAAGTCAGCTTTCTGATATGGGAGGAGCTTGGCAAGTGCCTTCTCACGACCCTCTACAGAATCTGCCAAAATCATCTCGCGCATCGCAACAATCTTCTGATCATCAAAGAACATGTGCTCTGTACGTGTCAAACCAATACCCTTGGCACCGAATGCACGAGCTACCTCAGCATCGTGTGGAGTATCTGCATTGGTACGGATTTCCATCTTGGTATATTTATCGCAGAGATCCATCAGTTCCTTGAAGTCACCAGAAAGCTCTGCAGCCTTTGTCTCAATCTGACCAGCATAAACCTGACCTGTAGTACCATTCAAAGAGATGAAATCACCCTCCTTGTAAACAACGCCCTCGATCTCAACAGTCTTAGTCTTGTAGTCAACATTGATAGAGCCAGCACCAGATACGCAGCATTTACCCATACCACGGGCTACAACGGCAGCATGAGAAGTCATACCACCACGAGCGGTAAGAATACCCTCTGCAGCAGACATACCAGCGAGGTCTTCAGGAGAAGTCTCGATACGAACCATGATGACCTTCTTGCCATCCTCATGCCATTCCTGAGCATCGTCTGCGTGGAATACGATCTGACCACAAGCAGCACCAGGAGAAGCAGGAAGACCCTGTGTGATGACCTTAGCCTTAGAGAGCGCCAACTTATCGAATACAGGGTGCAACAATTCATCAAGTTTCTGTGGCTCACAACGGAGGATAGCAGTCTTCTCGTCGATCATACCCTCGTGAAGAAGATCCATAGCAATCTTCACCATCGCAGTACCTGTACGCTTACCGTTACGAGTCTGGAGGAACCAAAGTTTACCTTCCTGTACGGTGAACTCCATATCCTGCATATCATGATAGTGGTTCTCCAACTTATTCTGCAGCGCATCCAGCTCCTTGTAAAGTTCAGGCATAGCCTCTTCCATAGAAGGATATTTAGCAACACGCTCCTCCTCAGAGATGCCTGCACGCTCTGCCCAGCGCTGAGAACCAATCTTAGTAATCTGCTGTGGCGTACGGATACCAGCCACTACGTCCTCACCCTGTGCATTGATGAGATACTCACCATTGAAAAGATTCTCGCCATTACCAGCATCACGAGAGAAGCAAACACCAGTAGCAGAAGTATCACCCATATTACCGAATACCATCGCCATCACAGACACGGCTGTACCCCACTCTGCAGGAATGCCTTCCATCTTGCGATAGAGAATAGCACGCTCATTCATCCAACTATCGAATACTGCGCAGATGGCACCCCAAAGCTGATCCATAGGATTGTCAGGGAAATCCTTGCCAGTCTGCTGCTTGATAGCCGACTTGAATGCCTTGACAAGTTGCTTCAATTCATCTACAGACATTTCATTGTCCAGTGTGATACCGCGCTGCTTCTTCACCTCCATGATGATAGCCTCGAATGGGTCGATATCTTCCTTGTTGACAGGCTTCATGCCGAGCACCACGTCGCCATACATCTGTACAAAACGACGATAGCTATCATAAGCAAAGCGCTCATTACCCGTTTTACGAGCCAAGCCCTCTACTACCTCATCATTCAAACCGAGGTTGAGGATGGTATCCATCATACCTGGCATAGAAGCACGAGCACCGGAACGTACACTAACTAAAAGAGGATTTTCCACATCTCCAAACTTTGAGTTCATCAAAGCCTCAATATGCTGAACAGCCTTCTCAACTTCATCTTTGAGAAGCGCTACTACATCTTCCTTGCCTTTTTCAAAGTATTCGTTGCACACATCTGTGGTAATTGTAAATCCTGGAGGTACAGGTACACCAATAAGATTCATTTCCGCCAAGTTGGCACCCTTACCACCGAGCAAGTTTCTCATGTCGGCCTTGCCCTCAGCCTTACCATTACCGAAAGTATAAACTCTTTTTTCGTCCATAATCGAATAGGTTCTAATTTATCAGTTATTGTTATTAAATTTTGTGATGCAAAAATACGATTAAAAATCGGTTCCACCAAACTTTTTACCATCTTTTTGCAATCTCGACATTACATTTTTAATTGTTTACGTACACACCATCTGCCGGTAATAATTTATAAGCAAATTTGCTATTATTTTTACAAATCAATATATACCTTATTATATATAGGGGAGAAACTTGATGATATATAGAAAAGAAGCACTTCTTTATCAAAAAAAACAGAGAATCGCTACCACAGATGATTCTTTTTCATTCCAGTTTTCATACATATTACAAATTACTTTGGAAAAATTTTCATTTTTTACAAAAAAGTAGTATCTTTGCACTCAAAAATTTAAATATCAATCATGGGAAGAAAACGTAAACCGTTACCATTCATAGAAAATGTTACCATCGAAGCTGTGGCTGCTGAAGGAAAATGCATCACACGCGTCGATGATCAAGTCATCTTCGTACCTTTCTGTGTACCTGGAGATGTGGTAGATTTACAAGTAGTTAAGAAGAAGCATAAATACTGCGAGGCGAAAGTTGTCAGATTCATCAAGAAGAGCGACGTTCGCCAGGAACCGATGTGCGAGCATTTCGGTATCTGCGGCGGTTGCAAATGGCAGAACCTGCCATACGAAGAGCAAATCAAGGCGAAGCAGAAACAGGTGGAAGACCAGCTCACCCGCATCGGCAAGATTGAGCTTCCTGAGTTCCGTCCTATCATGGGCAGCGTGAAGACACAGGAGTATCGTAACAAGATAGAATTCGGATGCAGCAACAAGCGATGGTTTACTGCAGAAGAACTCGCACAACTTCCTCAGAAAGAAGATGATACGGTATCTTCATTAAAGGAACGCCACGCACAGAATGCCATCGGCTTTCATATCACCGGAGCCTTCGACAAGATATATCCTATCAAGAAATGCTGGCTGATGGACGACCTCTGCAATGAGATTCGCAACTTCGTATTCGAGTATGCAGATTCTCACGACTATACTTTCTACGATCTGCGTGAGCAACATGGATTGTTGAGAGACATGATGATACGTAACTCCAACACTGGCGAATGGATGCTTGTGTTCCAATTCCATTACGACGAAGAAGGTGACGAGCAGAGAGCGCAGGAATTGATGCAGCAAGTGGCTGACAGATTCCCGCAGATCACATCGCTCATGTATGTAAATAACCAGAAGGGCAACGATACCTTCAATGATTTGGAACTGAGTCTTTTCAAGGGCAACGACCATATCTTTGAATTGATGGAAGACCTGAAGTTCAAAGTAGGTCCTAAGAGTTTCTATCAGACCAATACCGAGCAGGCTTACCACCTCTACTGTGTGGCCCGCGAATTTGCCAACCTCACAGGAAACGAGCTGGTTTACGACCTCTACACCGGTACCGGAACCATTGCCAATTTCGTGGCACACAAGGCCAGGAAAGTTATCGGTATCGAATACGTGCCTGAAGCCATCGAGGATGCAAAGGTGAATTCGCAGGTAAACAACATCGAGAACACCCTCTTCTATGCAGGCGATATGAAGGATATCCTGACCAACGATTTCATCAGGCAGCATGGCCGTCCTGATGTCATCATCACCGACCCTCCACGTGCCGGTATGCATCCGGATGTCATCAACGTGATTCTGAATGCAGCTCCTATCCGCATCGTGTATGTAAGTTGCAATCCTGCCACACAGGCACGCGACCTCCAGTTGATGGACGATTACTACAAAGTGGCAGCGGTTCAGCCAGTGGATATGTTCCCTCACACGCCTCACGTAGAAAACGTGGTACTTCTCGAAAAGCGCTGCGATACGGAAATCAAGCAGAAACTAAAGGAACGCAAAGAGCGCGAAAAAGCTGCCGCCGAAGCCAAGGCTGCCAAGGAAGCTGAGAAACGCACCCTCCAGGCTGCCCAAGCTGAGGACCTGACTGCTGAGGAAATTGCCGCTAAGAAATAAACCTTAAAACAAAATAGAAATGAAGATGAAAAATAGTATCATCATGGCGCTGATGACTATGGCGGTAACCACAGCGGGCGCGCAAGAGAAGAAAACCATCGAGTTGCCAGCATGGCTCAACAACGTCAAGTTGTCGGGCTATGGCATGACTCAATATCAGTATAGCGGACAGAAGGGAAAGAAATCCAATTCCTTCAACATCCGCATGGGACGTATCGCCCTTGAAGGACGTATCGCCAACGATTTCTACTGGAAAACGCAAATCCAGTTTAATGGCAACACTTCCGACCTGGGCAGCAGTCCAAGAATGGTAGATTTGTTTGCCGAATGGCAGAAATACAGTTATTTCAAGGTAAAAATTGGTCAGTTCAAGAATCCGTTTACCTTTGAAAATCCGATGCACCCTATCGACCAGGGCTTCATGGGTTATTCCCAAAACGTGAGTAAGTTGGCTGGTTTCAGCGACCGTGCCGGCGAGCACGCATCCAACGGTCGTGATATCGGTCTGCAGCTGCAGGGTGATTTCCTCAAGAATGCCAACGGCCGCAATCTGCTGCACTATCAGATAGGTGTGTTCAACGGACAGGGCATCAATACCAAGGACGTAGATAACCAGAAGAATGTAATCGGTGGTGTATGGGTAATGCCTGTGGCAGGAATGCGCATCGGAGCTTTCGGCTGGACGGGTTCTTATGCAAGAAAAGGAGAGCGGACGGAAATAGTAAGAGTACCATCTGGAACGAATTTCTACGAAGATAGAAAGATTACTCATCCCGACTATCGCAAGCTTGCCCAGAACCGCTACGCCTTCTCATTCGAATACAAGGCTAACGACTGGACGGTCCGTTCAGAATATATTCATTCTACGGGTATGGCATTCAACAAGAGCGTAACCAATCATGGGGATGAAGCCTCCAAGGATTGCAGTCTCAACCAAAAAATCGGCAATAAGGCACAGGGTGTATATGGTCTTGTCATCGCACCTATCGTGAGCAAGAAGCTCTATGCAAAGGCTCGCTACGATATGTACGAGGCTAACAGCAAAACTGACATGATGAGAACCCAATACGAAGTCGGTCTGAACTATCATATCAACAAGAACTTCACCATTCTGTCAGAATATGCGTTTGTCAACGACCGCGCAAGCGCAGACCACAATTATTCTATGGCAGACGTGGAAGTTTGCTTCAGATTCTAATATATACTAAGCATAAGGAGAGATACTCATGGAAACAGAGGAAAGACATCATCACCACCATCACAGAGATGGAAGTGAACAAAGAAGTAGTGGACACAAGGAACATTACAGTCGCAGAGCAGGACACAATCGTCATACGAGATCACAAATTAGGAGAAGAATCATAGGAAGACTCCTATTCACTTTTCTTAGTCTGATAGCTCTTGCCATCATTCTTTTCATCATTTATGACCATTATTTCGGGGCATTTTAAGGCATTTCATGAGATAAAAAGCTATTCATAAAAAAGCCAAGTCAGCAGTTCACAACAAGAATACTGACTTGGCTTTTTTACATCAACTTGGCTTTTTACATTAAAAAGAATAGGAGAAACCTACGGATGCATATTCCTTAAACTGCCAATAGCTCTCACCCTCCTTGCGCTTGGTGCCATCATCAAAACGAGGGTAAAGGAATATATTCGTAGAAATATACTTATTAAACTGGAAAGTGAAAGTATTCTCCCACTCCAACTCAGCACGCTTATAAGTAGTATATCCATAGAGGCGGGTCTTCCATCTCAGGTTTTCCGCCATCTGCCACGTAAAGTCAACCGTAAATTCAGAACCATAATCAACAAGCCCATGCTGCCCTTCTTCCAAACCATATCGGGTGGCAAGCGAACTGCGACCTACATATTTCCAGTTAAGAGCCAAAGGAGCGATATGCGTGCTACCCTTCAGGCGATGATTGCACCAGTCGATGGAATAATCCATACCGACAGAAAGATTCAACTTGAAAGGTGACATGAAGTCTGAGTAAACAAACTTATCATTGCTACGAAGACCTTTCGTAAACTGAGTCTGCCCGATCAGCTGCAAGGTATAATACCATCTCTTGGTAGCTTGCAAACCAAACTTTCCGGTATAACGCAGCAGATCTTCAGAGGTTTTATACTTATGCAAGGTATCCCCCTTGGAAGTCTGGTAACCCAAGCGCATTTCCAACTTGTTTTCCCACTTCACCTTCTGCTTATTGTTATAATTAGCCTGCATCGTGACACTACCCAACATCGAGTAGTTGCTCTCGCCACCTTTATACCAGTTATCACTCACATAATTCTGAAGGAACTGCAAGTAATAATCCCCCTTGATCGTCCAGAAATTAGGTTTCGCCACATAGATTTTCATCGGCGAAGCCTCTAATTCAATAGCCTTGGGAGCCACCTCCTCCACGATATCCACCTTCGTCTTTCTCGGAGCGCCTTCAGGAATAGGAGCACCAACCACATCCAGTCTGGACTCATTACTTCTCACAAGATCAGGACGGTTTAAGTAAATGAACATCAAAGACTTATCCAGCATACATTCAAGAGAATCAGAATAGCCAGCAGGATTCAATCTGAGAAAATGATTAGCAGGAGAATGATAAAAAGTAAGCGGGGTGAAAAGTCGGGAATAGCGGATATCTTTCGCAGCATAATAGCTGGAATCGATATGAGCACGAGCTGCGGATAAAGAATCCACATAATTCTTCACCCATTCAGCCGTTTCAGGTTCCAACACCCCCTTGGTGTGCTTATGACTCTTTGGTTGTGCCCATGAAGAAAAACAAACCAAAAGAGCAGCCATCAATATATTAAATCTCAATTTCATAATCATTAAAAACTACACAATGATATAATTTAGGCGCAAAGGTAATAAATAATTCATAAAACAACGGCATTATTTGCAATAATTTTGGCTATTTCATAAATTTATAGTAACTTTGCACGCGATTATTCTAATTTAAAATATATATATCGTGGCTGAAACTAAGTACATCTTCGTTACTGGTGGTGTGGTTTCTTCTTTGGGTAAAGGAATCATATCGTCTTCCATCGGTAAGCTTCTTCAAGCAAGAGGTTACAACATTACTATCCAAAAGTTTGACCCATACATCAACATCGACCCGGGTACACTGAACCCGTACGAGCATGGTGAGTGCTACGTAACAGTAGATGGTATGGAAACCGACCTGGACCTCGGACACTACGAGCGATTCACCGGTATTCAAACTACGAAAGCAAATTCTCTCACCACTGGTCGTATCTACAAGGCAGTCATTGACAAGGAACGTCGTGGCGATTATCTCGGAAAAACCATCCAGGTGGTGCCTCACATCACCGACGAGATCAAGCGCAATGTGAAGCTGCTCGGCAAGAAGTATCACTATGACTTCGTGATCACCGAGATAGGCGGAACCATCGGCGACATCGAAAGTGCTCCTTACATGGAAGCTATCAGACAGCTGAAATGGGAATTGGGCAAGAACGCCGTCAATGTGCACCTCACCTATGTGCCTTACCTGAAGGCTGCAGGGGAGTTGAAAACCAAACCGACCCAGCACTCCGTGAAGGAATTGCAAAGTGTAGGTATTCAGCCAGATATTCTGATTCTCCGCACAGAGAAACATCTCGAAGAGGGAATCATGAAAAAGGTAGCCAGCTTCTGTAATGTGGATCTGGACTGCGTGATACAAAGCGAAGACCTCGCCAGTATCTATGAAGTGCCTGTAAACATGCAGAATCAGGGTCTTGACACCGCCATTCTCCGAAAGATGGGAGAACCTATCGGTGAAAAGCCTGCACTGGGTCCTTGGAAAGCATTCCTCGACCGCAGAAGCAAGGCTACAGAGGAGGTAAACATCGGACTGGTAGGAAAGTACGACCTGCAGGATGCCTACAAGAGTATCCGCGAAAGTCTTTCACATGCCGGCACCTACAACGACCACAAGGTGAAGATTACATTCATCAATTCTGAATATCTCACAGAAGAGAATGTGGCAGAGCAGTTGAAGGGTCAGGACGGCATCGTCATTTGTCCGGGATTCGGTCAACGCGGCATTGAGGGCAAAATCATAGCAGCCCATTATACCCGCACCCACGACATTCCTACCTTCGGTATCTGCCTGGGTATGCAGATGATGGTCATCGAGTTTGCCCGTAACGTATTGGGCTACAAAGATGCCAATTCAAGAGAGATGGATGAAAAGACTCCACACAATGTCATCGACATCATGGAGGAACAGAAAAACATCTCCAACATGGGTGGAACCATGCGCCTCGGTGCATACGAATGTGTACTGAAACAAGGTTCCCGCGTCTTCTCTATATATAAAAAGGAGCACATTCAGGAACGTCATCGCCATCGCTATGAATTCAACAATGAGTTCCAGAAGGAATACGAGAAGAACGGCATGATGTGCGTGGGACGCAACCCAGAGAGCGACTTGGTAGAAATCGTTGAAATACCAGGATTGAAATGGTATATCGGTACACAGTATCATCCAGAATACCAAAGTACCGTATTAAAACCTCATCCTCTGTTCATGGATTTCGTCAAGACGGCTATCTCAAACAAGAAATAATATAAATTTCTAAAATAACAATGAACAAGAACAACATTATTGGCTTTCTTCTCATTGCCTTAGTACTTATCGGATTCAGTTGGTACACACAGCCATCTACAGAAGAGCAGAGAGCGGCTTTCGTACAGGATTCCATTGCCAAGGCTAAGCATGCTGAGATAGAAAAGGCCAGCAAGGCTGCCGCAGCCAAGCGCCAGGCAAATGCCAAGGCTAAGATTGAGGCAGACTCTACAGCCCTCTTCTATTCTGCTTTGAAGGGTCAGGAGAAGAAGATCGTTTTGAAAAACGAGAAAGTTGAATTAACCCTCAACACCAAGGGTGGTACTGTCGAGAAGGCAGTAATCAAGGGTTATGTAGGTCACAACATCCAGGTAAAGGACGGTTCTGCCGACCAGAAGGATGTTACGCTCTTCGATGGCAAAGACCAGAGTCTTAAGTTTATGCTTGAGGCAAAGGAAGCTAACATCATCACCAGCGACCTCTACTTCACTCCATCAAACGTTACGGATTCTACGGTTACCATGACTGCTGTGGCTGGAGAAGGAAAGACGCTCTCCATGACTTATAAATTAGGTAAGGACTACATGCTCCACATGAGCTTCTCTGCTCAGGGTATGGAAGGTCTGTTCTCACCTAATTATAATAAGATGGACATCGACTGGAGTGATAAGGCACGCCAGCAGGAACGTGGTTTCATGTTCGAGAACCGCTACACCACACTCACCTATCACAATGCAGAGGGTGGCACAGACTATCTCAATGAGGGAAGCGAGAAGATCGATGAGAAAATCGAAGAGACCACCGACTGGGTATCTTTCAAGAATCAGTTCTTCTCTGCCATCATCGTAGCTAAAGACAACTTCGATAAGGATGCCTTCATGACCTCTATACCACAGGAGAAGGGTTCTGGCTATCTGAAGCAGTTCCAGGCTAAGATGAAAACTGCTTTTGACCCAACCGGCAAGAAAGCCTCTGAGTTTGAGTTCTACTTTGGTCCTAACGATTTCCAGATTCTCAAAAATACCGAGAAGGAAAGCACCTTCGGCAAAGACCTGGAGTTCCAGAGGCTCGTTTATCTGGGATGGCCTATCATCCGCTGGATCAACCGTTTCTTCACACTCTACGTGTTCGACTGGCTGAGCAAGGTATTCCCTATGGGCGTCGTACTGATTCTCATCACCTTGCTTCTGAAGCTCATCACCTACCCTATGGTGAAGAAGAGTTATATGAGTTCTGCCAAAATGCGCGTTCTGAAACCAAAGCTCGAAGCTGCTACTGCGCAGTATAACAAGCCTGAGGATCAGATGCAGAAACAACAGGCGATGATGGCTGAATATGCCAAGTATGGTGTGAGTCCATTGTCAGGCTGCTTGCCAATGTTGATTCAGATGCCGGTATGGATTGCGATGTTCAACTTCGTTCCTAATGCCATCCAGCTTCGTGGTGAGCATTTCCTCTGGATGAACGACTTGAGTACATACGACCCAATCTTTGAGTGGAACACCAACATCTGGATGATAGGTGACCACCTGAGTTTGACCTGTATTCTCTTCTGCGTAGCCAACCTGTTGTACTCATGGATGACCATGCGCCAGCAGAGAGACCAGATGGTAGGTCAGCAGGCAGATCAGATGAAGATGATGCAGTGGATGATGTATCTCATGCCATTGATGTTCTTCTTCATGTTCAATGATTATTCATCAGGTTTGAACTTCTACTACTTTATCTCACTGTTCTTCAGTGCTGCCATCATGTGGACTCTACGTAAGACCACTAACGACGAGAAACTTCTCGCCATCTTGGAAAAGCGCTATCGGGAGAACAAGAATAATCCTAAGAAGGCTAATGGCCTCATGGCAAGAATGCAGGCTCTCCAGGAGTTGCAACGCCAGCAGCAGGAAGAGATGATGAGAAAGAAGGCTGAACTGAACGAGAAAAAGAATAATCTCGGAAAATAAAGTTTTATAGATAATAATTAAAGCGTAATGGATTACCCGGAAAAGGTATTCGTTACGCTTTTTTTTGATAGTTTACTAGACTTATCATAAAATAACAGCAAATTCATTTGGCAGTTTCATAATAATTGAGTATCTTTGTAGTAACTAACATGATAAGTTATGGTAAAGTTACAAGAATGTTTGGAAAAACTAGCCAACTTCAAACTACAGTTTGGAGATAGCTTTGGTATCACTAAACTCGGAATTTTCGGTTCGGTAGCACGAGGCGAAAACACAGAAGACAGTGATATAGATATTGTTGTGGAAGTAGAAAAGCCAACTCTCTCGCTCATGCACAACTTACATGAGGCTTTAAGTAAATTATTTAATAACAAAGTTGATTTAGTCCGCTTCCGCAAATCACTCCGCCCTTTATTACAGTCAAACATCAATCAGGAGGCCGTTTATGTATAATCGCAGTACCATCCATGACAAGCTCGAAGAAATCAAAGAATCCATCGAGTTAATACAAGAATGGAGTAAAGATGTAGAATCAGCTGATGATTTCATGCTTTCCCCAACAAAGTATATGGCCTTCAATGCTTGTGTTATGAGATTACAAGTCATTGGTGAACATGTGGGTAAACTTTTAAAGGCAGAAGAAAAGCCTTTAAATACTTATCCAAACATTCCCTGGCAAGCGATATATGGCATGAGAAATATGATTTCTCACGAATACGCCAATGTCGACGAAGTGATCGTATATGATACAATCAAAAACGAATTGCCAGAATTGAAAAATATCATCGAAGATTTACTCAGTCAGTATTAATTGGCACATAACATTACCCCCGAAAAGGTATAATTTGTTAAATGATATTATAAATTATACCTTTTCGGGGGTATTTTCATTTTTTATTCGTATATTTGTCCCCGAAAGGGTATAAAACAAATAAAACATGAGCAATACATTATCATCATACGTCAAGGAAATGCGCAAGCAATTCGGATTGACCCAGGTAGATCTGGCGGCGAAATCGGGTGTAGGCCTCAGATTCGTAAGAGAACTGGAACAGGGAAAAGAAACTCTGCGTCTCGACAAAGTGAACCAGGTCCTCCTGTTATTCGGACAAGAAATAGGTCCAGTACCTATCCAAAAAGATTAGAACATCCCCATCTAACAAGACAAAACATTCAAAATCATGAAACAAGGAAAAATTTTTCTCTACAACCAATACGTAGGTCTGTTGACAGAAGATGAGACAGGCTTTACCTTCGCCTACGATGCCGATTATCTGGCATCCGATGGCGCGGAAGCCGTGAGCCTCACACTCCCATTATCTGAAGAACCCTATCACGATTCCGTCTTGTTTCCCTTCTTCGATGGATTGATACCCGAAGGATGGCTGCTGAATATCGCAGAGAGCAGTTGGAAAATTAACCAGCGCGATAGGATGTCACTCCTCCTTGCCTGCTGCAAGGATTGTATCGGAGCCGTCAGCGTCATTCCTATAGAAGACCATGAGGAAATATCATAGACCTACCACAAAAGAAGAAATAACAAAAGGTTAACAATAAAAGGAGAAAGAACATGGAGAAATGTCTATATTGCTATAAACCTTTAAAAATGGGACAAATAGATTATCATCCTGCCTGTGTCCGAAAACTCTACGGCACGAAGGAAGCACCTGTCCTACCCTATGTAAGAAAGGAAATCGGCGACCTGGCTAAAAAGGTTGTGCGCGCTCAGACCACCCTCACTGGTGTTCAGGCAAAACTCTCACTCGATGTGAATCCGGGTGGAAAGAACGAGCCGTCCCGTTTCACCATCGTCGGCCTTTGGGGTAAATACATCTTAAAACCACAAACCGACCGCTACCGCTGTCTTCCGGAAATAGAAGACCTCACGATGCATCTCGCCGAAGCAGCTAAAATAACTGTTGTTCCCCACGGACTGATACGATTTGCAGATGGCGAACTCTGTTATATTACCCGAAGAATAGACAGACTGGATGATGGAACCAAGGTACCTATGGAGGATATGTGCCAACTATCAGAACGCCTTACGGAATACAAGTACAAAGGTTCCTATGAGCAGATAGCGAAACTCCTAAAAAAATATTCATCATTCTCGCAACTCGACCTCGTAAACTATTGGGAAGTTGTCATTTTCTCATGGATTACTGGCAATGCAGATATGCACCTCAAGAACTTCTCGCTCTACAATAACCGCAAGATGGGTTATGCACTTACTCCTGCCTACGACCTGCTCTGTACCAAGATCGTAATGCCCGAAGATACCGAGGAGCTCGCCCTGACACTGAACGGTAAGAAAAGAAAGATCCAAAAGTCTGATTTTATCAAAGTGATGACAGCTTCTGGACTTAGCGAAAAGGTGATTGCCAACATCGCCAAGAAGTTCCGTCGTTCTATCGTGAAATGGATAGATCTAATAGAAGCCTCTTTCCTGCCGGAAAGCATGAAAAAAGAGTATAAGAAACTGATTCTCAGCAGAGTAATGGCATTGAGATAAATTAAAGAATTTGAGACAAATTAAAGAAATAAAAACAAAAAAAAGTGTATCAAAGTCTAACAAACTCTTTGATACACCTTTTTTTATATCTTTATATAGCAAGATTGAGATTACTTCTTCATTACAGGCTCGCAAGTCAAGCCTACACCTAATTTTTTGAAGATACGCTGATCCACATCGCTCAGCATCACCGTGCAGTGAGCCTGACATCCACGAAGTTTAGGCAACTGCTCCAAGGCTTTTCGGCAATTCTCATCATTCTCAGAGAGAACAGAAAGAGCTACAAGAACCTCATCTGTATGAAGACGAGGATTGCGACCGCCGAGATAACTGATCTTCGTATGCTGAATAGGCTCAATCATAGACTGAGGAATCAGTTTAAGATTGTGATCAATACCAGCCAAATGTTTCATGACATTCAACAACAAGGCGGCACTACAACCTAACAGCTCACTACTATGACCGCAGATGATGGTGCCATCCTCCAACTCAATAGCCGACGAAGTATGTCCCGTCTCCTTCTTATGATTCTTAGCAGCAACAGTCACCTTACGGTAATCTGTAGAAATCTTAGCCTGATTGAAAAGCATCTGTATCTTGGCAATTTCTTCCTCATTACAAGCACCCAGAGCCAACTTGTTGGTAGCAGCATAATAGCGACGAACGATTTCATCCTTCGAAGCCTCGCAGCAAGCCTCATCATCAGAAATACAGAAACCTACCATATTCACACCCATATCCGTAGGAGACTTGTATGGATTAGAACCATAGATACCCTCGAAGAGAGCATTGAGTACAGGATAAATCTCAACATCACGATTATAGTTAATAGCAATCTTATTATATGCCTCCAGATGGAAAGGGTCAATCATGTTGACATCATTGAGATCGGCAGTAGCTGCCTCGTATGCAATATTCACCGGATGCTTCAATGGAAGATTCCAAACTGGGAAAGTTTCAAACTTGGCATATCCTGCACGCACACCACGCTTGTTCTCATTGTACAACTGGCTGAGGCAAACTGCCATTTTGCCACTACCAGGACCAGGAGCTGTCACGATAACCAGAGGGCGCTCAGTTTCTACATAATCATTCTTTCCGAAACCGTCATCAGAAGCAATCAGGTTGACATCATGAGGATAGCCCTCGATGAGATAATGACAGTAGGTTTTGATACCATCACGTTCCAAGCGCTGCTTGAAAGCTGTTGCAGCAGGCTGACCGTTGTAATGAGTAATCACAACAGAACCCACCATAAAACCACGGTTTTGGAACTCGCCACGAAGACGGAGAACATCCTCATCATAAGTGATGCCCAAGTCGGCACGCTTTTTATTCTTCTCAATGTCTGCAGCACTAATCACGATAACAATTTCAATGCTATCGCTGATTTTCTGAAACATACGGAGCTTACTATCTGGCTGGAAACCAGGCAATACGCGACTTGCATGATGGTCATCGAAAAGCTTTCCGCCTAATTCCAGATAGAGCTTTCCGTCAAACTGTGAGATTCTATCCTTGATATGCTCGGATTGAATCTTCAGATACTTCTCGTTATCGAATCCTATCTTCATATTCTTTTTACTGATATAACTAATTCTCTATTGATTGAACAAATCGAGTGCAAAAGTACAAAAAACTATCGAAATATCAAAAAAAAATTGTACCTTTGCACACAAAAAAGTAAAAAACAACAAGAATGATGAACGGAATTTATACAATTCTTCTATTAGTATTGAGCAACATATTCATGACGCTGGCATGGTATGGACATCTCAAACTTCAGCAGACAGGTACAAGTAGCCATTGGCCACTCATTGGAGTTATCGCCTTCAGCTGGGCTATAGCCTTCTTTGAATATTGCTGTCAGGTACCCGCCAACCGTATCGGTTTTGTAGATAACGGAGGTCCTTTCAACCTCGTACAGCTCAAGGTCATACAGGAATGCGTTTCTCTCATCATCTTTGCAATCATCGCTAATATCCTCTTTCAGGGACAAGGTCTGCACTGGAATCATGCTGCTGCATTTATCTGTCTCATCGCTGCGGTTTATTTTGTATTCATGAAATAGAATAAGCCACAGATTATCAAGGTATTACAAATATCCATTAAAGGAATGCAAAGAGGATAATGAGCGTCATTAAGGAATGTAAATATAGAAATACAACATTAAAAATATAACCGACAATGGAAAAGAAATTACGTACAGCTTCCATCTGTGTACAGGGAGGCTATCAGCCAAAGAATGGTGAGCCTATTGAAGTGCCTATCATTCAGAGTACAACATTTAAGTATGACAATTCTGAAGAGATGGCTATGCTCTTCGATCTTAAGAAAGAAGGATATTTCTATACCCGTCTCCAGAACCCTACCAATGATGCTGTAGCGCAGAAAATAGCACAGCTTGAAGGTGGCGTGGGTGCTGTGCTGACAAGTAGCGGTCAGGCTGCCAACTTCTATGCCGTTTTCAATATCTGCGAAGCTGGCGATCATATCGTGACTTCCAATGAAATTTATGGTGGTACCTTCAATCTCTTCGGTGTAACACTCAAGAAACTCGGCATAGAATGTACATTCGTCAATCCTAACGATAGCGAGGAAGAAATCCAGAAAGCATTCCGCCCTAACACCAAGGTTGTCTTCGGCGAAACCATCAGCAACCCTGGATGTGCCGTTCTTGATATCGAGAAGTTTGCCCGCATCGCCCACAAAAATGGTGTTCCACTGATTGTTGACAATACTTTTGCCACTCCTATCAATTGCCGTCCTTTTGAATGGGGAGCTGACATCGTAACTCATTCTACCACCAAGTATATGGATGGAACTGCATCACAAGTAGGCGGTGTAGTAGTAGATAGTGGTAACTTCGACTGGATGGCGAATGCTGAAAAGTTCCCTGGTCTTTGCACACCAGATGACAGCTATCACGGTTTGACATACGTGAAAGCATTTGGCAAGATGGGTTATACCACTAAACTTGTAGCCCAACTGATGCGCGATCTCGGAAGTATACCAGCCCCAATGAACTCATTCATCCTCAACCTGGGTTTGCAGAGTCTGCATCTGCGTATGCGCCAGCACTGTGAGAATGCGCAGAAGGTGGCAGAATTCCTGCACAACGACCCTCGCGTAGCTTGGGTTCATTACAGTGGACTGAAAGACGATGCCTATTACGAACTTGCTCAGAAATACATGCCAAATGGTACCTGCGGTGTCATCGCCTTTGGCTTGAAGGGTGACCGTGAAACAGCTATCAAGTTCATGGATTCGCTCGATATGATCAACATCGTGACTCACGTAGCGGATGCCCGCACCTGCGTACTCCATCCTGCCAGCCATACCCATCGCCAATTGACAGACGAGCAGTTGAAAGAAGCTGGCGTAGCTCCAGACTTGATCCGTCTCTCTGTAGGTATTGAAGATGTGGAGGATATTCTGGATGATATCAAGCAGGCTTTAGACAAGATATAATATAAGCACACCCTATAATGATGCTTAATTCATAAGACAGACAAGCATTTCCTATGAAGTTTCGACGAAAAAGAAACTCTTGGTCTTTTTCAACGTTCTGTCCTATCCATGAAAGCCCTCGACCATAAAAGTAGAGGGCTTTATCATTTATTTAAAAAGGTGTATCAACAGCCCAAAGACTTTTGATACACCTTTTTTACGCAACCATACAAAACTTTATCTGCAAAACAGCAAAAGTCTGCTAAGTGACGGTGAAAAATAAATTAGCAGGATTTGAGACTCTATTAATATGGTACATTTTTCTCTCAAATCGTACCGGTTGTTTTTACCGTCACTAAACATAGCAACATTATTTTCCTTGCATAATATCCTTTTAGTACAAAAAACAAAATCTTTAGTGAAAACATATAATTTCTTTGTGAAAAATATTGTGTTTTGAAAAACTTTTTGTAATTTTGTAGCGGACTTGGTGAAAACCATCTCCAGACATATTAGAAATGATAAGAAGCGTTATGCTTATCTTGTGAATTGGAAACCTAGGAAATTTCTCAAACGCACAAGGGTGGCATAGTGGTTCTCACGCATAGCGTGGGCTGCTATTACACATTCGTGCGTTAAGGTTTTCCTAGGACCTCCAATTCAGAACGTGGCATAGTCAGTACCACGCTTCATGTTTAATTAGAGGTTCATCCGAAGTGCTGGGGTGAAGATGGAAAAATCTAAAATGAAATCAAAATTAAAACTTGTAATAAGTTTTGTTAGTGGAGCTATTGTCAGTTTTCTTACAACAATAGTTATTATAGGAGCAACACAAAATATTTTAACGGATGAAGAATATAATGATTACAAACGAATAGTTAATAGAGATAATTTAATTGTTGCTTACCAAGAATACTACAAGGATAGTATAAAGTTGTTAGAGTATATTACTGCAAATTACTTTAATGGAAATATTGCAAATTATATAGACTCTAATTCTTTGACAATCCTGAAGAATGATATTGGATTAGTTGAAGCTATGGAGGAAGGAAATAAAAGTAGTGAGCCAAGTCGCTTTTCAATTTCACATGAGAAGGATTAATTTTAAATAAATAGTAGATGGAAAGTGTATTTTTCTTAATTATTGCCGTAGCATTGGCATATGGCGTGGGTTGCCTTGGACGAAACCGCAAAATTGGCTTCGGTTGGGCGTTTGGGTTATCACTAATTAATGTGGTAATAGGTTTAATTGCAGTTCTCTGTTCTAAAAAGAAAGAAGATTAAATAATAGGAGGTACATATGAAAATTGCAGGCTGGTTCTGTACTATTTTAGGTGCAGTTAGTTTATTGGGTGCTATTGTCGCAAGTCACAATCCTTCAGGACCAACTTTCTGGTTGGCATTAGGAATCTTTTTACTATACAAGGCAAACAAAAACGATAATAAATAAAAACTATGTCATACGAGTCTGAACAAATTGAATTTGCAAAGGAATTAGAGACCTTAAAAGTTCAAGTAGAATATATGGATAAATATTTTACAGCAAATCCGAATGCTAAGAATAAGCAATACAACAGATTTGGAATTCTTTCTGAAAGCACAGCTTTGCGATGGCAAAGTGAGAAAATTTTAAGAGAAAAATATCAAGACTATCAGACAGACTATAGTCTTGAATATTTAAACTATAAGATTCTTAAACATAGAAAAGCAGAATTGGAATATAAATTAAGTCAAACTAAGGGACAGCGAAATGTTTCCAAGACTATAGATTTTATAGAAGGGATTACTCCACAACATGTGAGTGGAAGAGTTTACCAAGTCAAAGACGGAGATGGATGTGGCACGTTTTGCCTTTGGTTCCTTGTAATTGATGCCATTCTTTGCATAATTGTAGGCCTTTGCATGGAAGGTTGTCATTAACAAACAGCTTTAAAAGCATGAAAAAGTTTTTTATAAGATATGTTTTGTCGAGTAGTTTGCTTTTCACAAGCATAACTACCGTTCACGCAGGAATAGATTACAGTAGATATGGTGATGGACCTACCTTATTTTTAGGATGGGAAACTTCATTCTATTTTGCTGTTGCAGCAATAGTATTATTCGGTTTGTCTTGGATATTAACAGATAGCTTTAAAGGAAAAGATGGTACTCCTGAAGGTGAAATGGGCTGCGTTGTGGGATTGATCAATCTTGCAATGATTATATGTGCTATATGTTCGTTCTACTTATTAATACCTTTAGGCATAATATATGTATTGATAAAAGGTAACAAAAAAAATAGCTAAATAAGAATATCAAATGAAGAAAGTCATAGGTGCATTAATTATCCTATACATTATAACAATAGTAATATTTCATTTAAACTATTCTTATACTATGTATTGGATTGACGAAGAAATCATTATTGCCTATACAATTATAGCCTTTCTGATATTATTGTGTTGCGTCCGCATATTATATACAAAATGGTTTCAGAAAATAATCAAAGGAACCATATGCTCGAAAATAAAGTTCCGATTAAACGCGGTCAAACAAATTCATATTCTGCTAATGATTCCGATTATTATCATTTACATCTTTTCCATTTTTTTTGCTAAGACATTAGGCTATAAAGATGGATATGATGTTGGGCATGAAGAAGGTTACAAAGAAGGCTATGAAGTAGGCTATGAAGAAGGTAAGAAACAAGGTTACAAAGAAGGCAAGGAAGATGGAAGGCAAACGGGATACAGGCAAGGCTATTCTGCAGGGCAAACTAATACACGAACTTGCCCCATGTGCTTAGGTAGAGGAGTGCAAGCTCATTTTTCATGCAATGGCCAAGGCTGTAGCCTATGTGGAAATACTGGTGTTGAGAAATGTATACATTGCAATGGTAGAGGGTTTACCTATTATTAACACTCTTATTCTCATGAAAGAAAAAATACTTTTGATATTCTTGCTATTTAGGGATTGTCGTTTTATTCTATGAATTAAACGACAATCCCTAAATTACAGAATGGAAATGTTTGGAGACAAAAGCTATATTTTAAAATGAAGAAGTCACGAAAAATCATCAAGCGAATAGCATATTGTTTCCTGGCAATAGCTATTCTCTTGAACCTCATTTGGAACTCAATCACATGCCTCAATGTCGAACCTGCATGTGAGTACATTAACTCCCATGCACTTGAGGAAAGTCATGGGAGGGCAGCTTGGCACGTTTTGGGAGCATTGAATGCTGGAGGCAAGGATATGATTCTTGTACCAGCTTGGGCGTATAAGTACTACTTGTATATCTCGGATTTCGACTATGTGGAAGATTATACGCACTACGTTCCTGAGAAAGGTGACATTGTAGTCTTCCCTATGACATGGAAGCATCCTTTAGGACACATTGCCATTTGGAATGGAAAGCATTGGGTATCTGACTACAAACAGAAAAGCATCTACATTGATGAGGACTATAAAGGTGTGAAATACATTGTCTATCGAAATGTGTTTAAATAATGATGAAGAAGATACTATAGTGGGAAACTTCACAAGCAAAGGAATAGACACTTTGCATGTGGAAGAAGTAATGCCGATTCTTTTGATTACCACAACATCAAATACTTAATGGTATCTTCAAACAATTATATACCTGTAATCCGAACTTTATGGTATTTTTCAAGCTCCTCTAAAATTGGTAAATGAGGGAAGACTTGAACAGGAACGGAACCTACGAAGTTGGTTACCTACATACTCGGTACAACAGCCAATGGCGACAAGATAGAAGCAATTAATGGGAGTATTCTTGAATATCTTTGCACAAAAGTACAAAGAAAAGTGAACATGGTAAAATGTTTAACATATCTTTTGAAGAGTTTCTTGTTCTTTCGGAAAATTATCCTTATTTTTGCAGAACAATATAAAAAAGGTGTAAAAATATGGTAGAGAATCAATCAACGAGCATTCGAAAATATCCCAAGCGCATCCCTTACGGCATGATGAACTTCAAAGCCGTCATCGAGGATGACTGCTATTATGTCGACAAAACTCCATTCGTGGAGAAAATTGAAAGAGCCAACAAGTTCTTCTTCTACATCCGCCCTCGCCGATTCGGCAAGAGCCTTACTCTCTCCATGCTTGAGCATTACTACGATATCAATCGAGCAAACATCTTCGACAAGCTCTTCGGGCATCTCTACATCGGTCAACATCCCACACCCGAGCACAACAAATATCTTGTCATCAAGCTCAACTTTGCAATAGTAAATGCAGAACTAAATGACTATAAAAAGGGATTAGACGACCATTGTCGCATAGCCTTTAATTTTTTCTGCGATGTATATGCGCAATATTTGCCGAAAGGCATCAAAGAAGGTATGAACCAACTGGATGGTGCGGTCAAGCAACTGAACTTTCTGTGCCGTGAATGCGAGAAGACCAATGCCAAGGTATTCCTCTTCATCGACGAGTACGACCATTTCACCAACAAGATTCTTGCTGAGCCCAACTGTCTGGACAAATATCGCAAAGAGACTCATGGCGAGGGATACTTGCGCACTTTCTTCGACACGATCAAGGCTGGTACAGATTCTACCATCGCCCGTGTATTTGTAACAGGAGTCAGCCCTGTCACATTAGACGACCTGACCAGTGGATTCAACATCGGCACCAACTACACTCTGAGTGCCCAATTCAATGAACTGACGGGATTCACGGAGAAAGAAGTGCGTGACATGCTCGAATACTACTCCACCCAATACGAGTTCAACCATACCATCGACGAATTGATAACAATCATGAAGCCATGGTACGACAACTATTGCTTTGCACTCAAGAAGTACGGCAAAGTGACGATGTACAACTCCAACATGGTGCTTTACTTCATCGACAATTATGTGAACAATGATTGTGAGGTGCCCGACCACATGATAGACGAAAACATCCGTACCGACTACAACAAGCTCCGCATGCTCATCCGCAGAGACAAGGAGTTTGCCCACGATGCCTCTATCATCCAGCAACTGGTGCAGCAAGATTACATCACAGGCGAACTCAAGTCGGGATTTCCTGCCGAGCTGATAGGCAATCCCGACAATTTCGTCAGCCTATTGTTTTACTTCGGAATGGTCACCATCGACGGAACGCTTGAAGGAAAGACCAAATTTATTATTCCAAACGAGGTTGTGCGCGAGCAGCTATTTACTTATCTGCTCGATACCTACAAAGAAAATGACCTCTCATTCGACAGCTACGAAAAGAATGAGTTGGCAAGCCATCTTGCTTATCGTGGAGAATGGAAGGCATACTTCCAGTACATTGCCGACAGCCTGCATAAATACGCCTCCCAACGAGACCATCAGAAAGGGGAGTATTTTGTGCATGGCTTCACGCTTGCCATGACTTGCCAAAATCAGTACTATCGTCCTATCTCCGAAAAAGATACTCAGGAAGGATATGCAGACATCTTCCTATGTCCGCTGCTCGACATCTATAGCGACATGACCCACTCTTATATTGTGGAACTCAAGTACGCCAAATCGAAAGATACTGACGCACACATCCAACAGCTTTTCAAAGAAGCCGAGGTTCAAGTGAACCGCTACGCTCAAAGCGAAGTGGTCACTTCCGCCGTGAAGACCACTCAACTTCACAAGATCGTCGTCATTTACAGAGGTACTGAGATGGTGGTGTGCGAAGAAGTTAATAATCAATAACTCCCATTTACATTTTCTCTCTTCACCCAGCCAGTCATACCCACCGCCAATTGACAGACGAGCAGTTGAAAGAAGCTGGCATAGTTCCAGACTTGATCCGTCTCTCAGTAGGTATTGAAGATGTCGAGGATATTCTGGATGATATCAAGCTGGCATTAGACAAGATTTAATCTTGAAGTTCCACTTTAAGGGGCTGAACAAATCAAGAACGAGCCTCACTCTTCGCACAGAAGGATGAGGCTCGATCACTAATAGGATAATCTTTACCAGAATTTACAGAGGTTAACTTTCTTTGTTCTCCTGTTTCCTATAGTTTATTGTTATACTTTGCAAACAAATTGTTCAAATCATCTTGGCTCATCAAATGCTTAATATCATTACGAACCAAAGAAGAAGCTGCATTGAGCGATTCCACTTTCTTACCAGTCGCAGCGCAAAGATCATGACGATGCCTATGATGGTTACACCTCTCTCTTCACCCACACCTTATGACTGTGGCGACCATGCGCACGGATGGGCGACTGAGGGTCGTCGGTAATATGTTTCAAGTCGGTGGAGGCCACCGTACGACTCATATTGTTGAGCTGGGCATAGTCGTCAAGGCTGATAAAACCATACTTCTCTATCACCTGCAAGGCTCGGGCAATGCGCTCTTCACGGGTGTACTTGGTTCTCAACACACGTTTCACACCACCCATGTCTCGCTCCAGATAGCGGTCTGTCTCCAGTTTCACTTCCTTGACAAACTCAGGCGCAGCCTTATAGTTGACGCTCTTGACGCCTACCTTGCGATAAGTCATCTTGTCGTCCTCGTCTCGCATCTCGGTAGGCTTATCGTCCTTGAACTCAAGCGAGAGCGAATAATGACCCAGATTGCCTAAGTTAACATTATACCCCATAGAGAGCATTCGCACCAGCATGTCCTCGACATCTATCAGCACAGCCTCTACCATACCGGGCGACGTGCTCCGAAAATAATCATGCATCATCTCGATAAACTCCTTACGCGACAAGGTTCGGTTAATTACCATCTTGGGATACACCCTTCGCTTACCATCATGATGCACGTCTGGCATCTCTTGCAACTTGTACTTAGCCATCGTTTTTGTTCCTTTCTATTGATATTTGTTATTATAATGGGTTAAAATTGTTTCTATCCACACAATAAAGTTATGTTCCAAACTATCGTACTTAAGTTCTATACTTTAAAATTTGTGTCCTAAACTATCGAACTTAAATTCTAAACTTAAGAACATAATTTATCCGCAGGCAAAGATACAATTTATTAAGGGATAAAACAAATTTTATCCTAAGTTTGTTACATTTTCTCTGCGAAATATAACATTCGCTCCTCATCCTTCGAAAAAATGCCGCTCAGAAGTACATTTTGCACAACTTTCTTGCTGCTTTGGAAAATTATCATTATTTTTGCATATCGATTACCATATGGGATAAATCAAACAACAATATAAATAAAAAGAAATGATTAAAGCAATGATTTTAGCTGCAGCTGCACTCACGATGAGTACCACTACAGTTGATGCACAAACTATGATTCAAAAGAATGAGATCAAGGTAGATAACCACCTGATGACTCCTGAGGCTCTCTGGGCTATGGGACGCATCGGTGCTGCCGAGGCTTCACCTAACGGCAAGCAAATCGTTTATCAGGTAGGTTATTACAGTGTGAAGGAAAACAAGGGTCACCAGATGTTATTCGTCATGGATGCCAACGGTAAGAACAAAAAAGCACTCACCACTGATGCCAAAAGCGAAAGTGATGCTGCCTGGATAGCCGGTGGACAAAAGATTGCTTTTCTCCGGGAGGGACAGCTCTGGAGCATGAACCCAGACGGAACCGACCGCAAGCAGTTGACCAACGATAAGTTAGGCATCGAGGGATTCAAGTTCTCTCCAGACGGTAAGAAGGTCATCCTCATCAAGGAGTTGCCTTATCATGGCACCATCAAGGAGAATCCTTCAGACCTGCCACTCGCCACTGGTCGTCTGGTAACAGACATGAACTATCGCCACTGGGATCACTACGTGGAGAGCATATTGCACCCTTTTGTTGCTGATGTCACAGAAAACGGCACCATCAACGAGGGAGAAGATATTCTGAAAGGTGAACCATTCGAATGTCCTATGGCACCATTCGGCGGTATCGAGCAGTTGGCCTGGAGCCCTGATTCAAAGACTATCGCCTATACCTGTCGCAAGAAAGAGGGCGTGCAGTATGCCATCTCTACAGACTCAGACATCTACTTATATAATATAGGTACGCGCGAGACCAAGAATCTCTGCAAGGAGGCTGGTTATGTAGAGCCAAAGATTGATGCAACCAAGAGCATGAAGAATCAGGCTGTCAATGCTCCTGAAAATCTAAAAAACAATCCTGGTTACGATACCAATCCACAATTCTCTGCTGATGGTAAGTACATTGCATGGCAGAGCATGGCACGCAATGGTTATGAAAGCGACCGCAACCGTCTTTGTGTTTACGAACTGGCTACGGGTAAGAAAAACTATGTATCAGACAAGTTTGACTCCAACGTAGAAGGATTCGTATGGAACAAGGACAACAAGAGCCTTACTTTCATCGGTGTTTGGCACGGAACCCTGAACCTCTATCAGGCCAACTTCAAGGGCGAAGTTAAACAGATTACCAACGACTGGGCTGATTATGGTAGCGTAGCTTTGGCAAATAATGGCAACAAGATTCTCGCTACCCGTGCAAGCATGAGTCATCCTACCGATATCTATATCGTTACCCCTGGTAAGGATGCCAAAGGTACTAAGGTAGAACAGATTTCTCACGAGAACGACCATATTCTGAACCAGTTGAACCTCGGAAAGTGCGAACAGCGTTGGGTAAAGACTACAGATGGTAAGCAGATGTTGGTATGGATTATGTTGCCATCCAATTTTGATGCTACCAAGAAATACCCTACCCTTCTCTTCTGCGAAGGCGGTCCTCAGAGCCCTGTAAGTCAATTCTGGAGCTATCGCTGGAATATTCAGATCATGGCTGCCAACGGTTATGTAGTGGTATTGCCTAATCGCCGTGGTCTTCCAGGTTTCGGTAGTGAATGGAACGAGGAAGTCTCTGGCGACTGGACCGGTCAGTGTATGAACGACTATCTCTCTGCTATCGATGATGCAGCAGCCAATCTGCCATACGTAGATAAGGATCGCTTAGGTTGCGTCGGTGCAAGTTTCGGTGGTTTCTCAGTTTACTATCTCGCCGGTCATCACAACAAGCGTTTCAAGGCATTCCTGGCTCACGATGGTGCTTTCAACTTGGAGAGCATGTACACAGACACAGAGGAGGCATGGTTCTCTAACTGGGAATATGAGGATGCTTATTGGAATAAGGACCTGAGTGGAAATGCCAAGAAGACTTACGAGAACAGTCCTCACAAGTTTGTTGATAAATGGGATACTCCTATCCTCTGTATTCATGGAGAGAAAGACTATCGCATCAATGCCAATCAAGGTATGGGAGCTTTCAACGCTGCCCGTATGCGCGGTATTCCTGCAGAACTTCTCATCTATCCTGACGAGAATCACTGGGTTTTGAAACCACAGAATGGTGTTCTTTGGCAGAGAACATTCTTCAACTGGCTTGATAAATGGTTAAAGAAATAAATCCTTTAGTTTTTTAAAAGCTAAAATCTCAAAAAAAACAGGGAATCCTCTTTCACGGGGATTCCTTTTCTTCTTAATCACAATCTTACTTGTATGAAAAAGCTATTACTATATTTGACCTTGACTATATTCTTCGGACATGGAGCCTATGCCCAAAGAGCATGTCTATCCAAACTTTCTCCCATGCTCCGACACTATGTTTTGGAGGAACGCGAGAAAGAGAAACAAACCGTCAATCTTGCCAAAATACATGATGTCAAAGCAAAGAAAACAATAACAGGCATCCCCTCTCCCATGACTACTGCGTTTATCAAAGTGACGGGAGATGGAAAAAAAGTGCTACGCCAGCATGGTGGCAAGGTTTGGGCCAGATATGGTAATATATACATCGCTACGATTCCACTGAACTCAGTATCCCGTCTATCATCATTACCAGAGATACAACGCATCGAAGCCAACATGAACCCGAAATGTACTTTAGATTCTGTCATCATTCAGACCAATGCTTTACCCGTATATGAAGGTAGGAATTTGCCACAGGTCTATACAGGAAAAGGCGTAGTAATGGGCATTATGGATATCGGTTTCGACTTTACAAATCCGAATTTCTACAACCCACAGATGACAGATTATCGCATCAAGGCTTTTTGGGATCAGATATCTTCAGACACCTTACAGAGTACATTGCCTGTAGGTCGCGAATATATCGGAAAAGAACATCTGCTTGCATTAGGATGTTCGAGAGATGGATATGATAATTCACATGGCACACATACCTTGGGAATAGCAGCAGGAAGCGGATGTGAGGGAGTGGCTTCAGATATTCCTGGCAAATACCACGGCATGGCATACGAAAGCGATATTTGTCTGGTAGCAAATGCAACATCCGAAAATGCTGCATTGATTGATTCTTCCCAAACTTATAAATTTACTTATGCCATGGATGCCTTAGGATTCAAGTATATCTTCGATTATGCGGATCAGGTAGGTAAACCATGCGTCATCTCATTTAGCGAAGGAGCTGGACAGGATTTTGATGGAACAGACTTGCTATATGGAGAGATTTTAGATAGTCTGACCCGCATTCCCGGTCATGTATTGGTATCTTCAGCCGGCAACAATGGTCAACAATATTACTATATGCATAAGCCATTGGAAAAAGAAAGTGCGGGCTGTTTTGTGAATAGTGCCAAACCATACGTCTATCACATCGCCAAATCATCTCAGCCATTTACTTTGCGCACCACCATTTATGAAGGAAGAACGCATCCTCATATCTTTAATGTGAATACCGAGCAGATTTTAGCTACTGCCGACTCTACCCTTATTGACACAGTAGAGGTGGCTGGAAAAAGGTATGTCATGATGATGGGGGCATACCCTTCCTGTTATCAGAAAGAAGAAATATGCTATGATTGGATGGTGAAAGCCTTAGACGAAAAAAATGTGGGTTTAACCAACTATATAGCTTATCAGGTAATGGGCAAAGACGCAGACGTTCAAGTATATCATGGTTCGGGCAATATGTATATCTGCTCTGTAGATCCGTCACTTGCAGACTGCGAGAAGTCGCATAGCATCAATTCCCCTTCATCTTACCCGAGTGTGATCTGCGTAGGTGCCACCATCAACCATACCGGCTATACGGATATAGAGGGAAAATATAAGCAGTCTGAAACACTGTCCATCGGAGCACTTGGAGCCTATTCGTCAATAGGACCAACCTTCGATGAACGAATCAAACCAGATGTAATTGCACCGGGCAGCACGGTCATTTCATCCTATAACTCATTCTATGAAGTATGTCATCCCGACAACTGGGACAGGGACACCCGCATTTCCAGTTATACCTATCAGGGAAGAAATTATTTTTGGCATTCCAATAGTGGTACCTCTATGGCTTCTCCGGTTGTGGGCGGAGCAATTGCCCTATGGTTAGAAGCCAATCCGAGTCTAAATAGTCAGGATGTTTTGGATATTATCAAGAAGACGAGCATTCCTTTAGACAAAGAACAAGATATACCAAACAACCTCTGGGGTTACGGAAAACTGGATGTTTACCGAGGACTATTGGCTGCTTTGAACCTGGACGGAATATCAGATATCAGTACTTATCTACCTCAAAAAGCTCAAATCGGTATGGACAGGAACAAGATATGCATCAATCTCACAGAAAAAGCCACTCAAGATTTTAGGGTTTCTGTCTATAACTTATCTGGAATAAGAATGAAAGTGGAAAAAATGCAATCAGGAGAAATGGAATATCTATGTGACATATCAGAATTGCCTACGGGCATCTATATCATACAATTATCTGGTTATCAAGCTATTCAAGGATCATCGCTGATACGAAAAAAGTAATTTCCAACCATCATTATAAATAGGTATTTGGATAAAACCCCCATTTTTAGGTATTGCAGCAATCGAAAAAACTTCGTACCTTTGCAATCGTAAAAGCAGAGGCTTAACCTATAAGTGATAATGTTTCATGAAGATGAATGATTGAACCTTATAGCTGATTTGAAACTTTTAGATGGATTAGTTAAGTTAGATAATAATAATATCGAATCTTGTTCGCTAATTAAATAAAATTCATAATGTTTTTGTATAATAAGCAAGAGGGAGTCCGTGAGGATTCCCTTTTTTGTTTTCTATTGAGATCTATCAAATTTGAATATAATCAATTTGAAAACAATTAGATTGGAAACAATCATTTTGAAGACAAAAAAAACTGTGTGCCAAAAAGCTGACACACAGTTTCTCAAAATTATCTCTCTCTTATTATAATAATTTCTTCTTTTGTTTCAAGAATCATTACTTGATGAGACCACGATTCTTGAGAGTTGCATTGAGCAACATCAAATACTTGCGATACTGCTTCTCAGAAAGAATAGTATGCATGTATTTCAAATCCTTATTAACAGCCTTACCTACCATTGCATCACGCTCCTCAGCTGGAGCAATAGCAGCATTCATCATCTCTGCAGTGAAGTTCTTATGAACATCTGCTACAGCCTCAACCTGATCAATGTTAAGAGACAAAGCATCAGCCAAAGGACCCATCTTGATATTCATGTTGTAAGCAGCTGTTGCTGCTGTTGCACTTGCGTTCTCATCTGCTGCAAAAGTAGTTGTCATACTCAACAATGCTACTGCCAAAACTACTAACTTTTTCATAATCTTTTTACCTTTCTTTACTTTGTGAGCCTACCAATTGTGTTAATGATTGGCATTTCCTTACCCGAAGGATTAGCTCGTTTTACATTATCCTAAATTTTTTGTCTTTTTCTTTTTGACGATGCAAAGATACGAACTTTCCACTGTGCTCGCAAACATTTTATTAAAAAAGTTGCCAAAACCCTTTCTTTTTTGATTTAAATCAAAGAACCATCCTCTTTTTTCTAACATATCGTAGCTTTTATTCCACTTTTTATTTAAATATGTAAGAAAACAGTATATCTATACAGAATCTTATAAAATAAAGCTTTTTTTTATATTGCCCAGATTGTAGCTATCGATTTGGGCACTTGTTGCCCATCGCGTGAGCAACGGTTGCCCGTCTCTTGTTCACCAGCTCCCCATCACGTGTTCCCCGAGGGATCGCTTGATGGGCATGGTAGGAACGCTGTTTCAATATTCAAGGAGAAGTGTGTAATCAAGAATATAAAGGGGAAATATAGCAAAGTGGAATAATTTCTTTCACATTCTTTGCCGATTGTCGATTTTTTATTGTACCTTTGCAGTCAATGTGCAAACACCTTTATATATAATCATGTAGAATAAGATATATGGAAGAACAAAATCATATAGATAAAGCGCTTGCTTTCATGGAGAGTCTGGAAAAGTTAGGAAACCAACTCAAAGCTGCGGAAGAACACCAGAAACATCTCTTAGCTCGCATGCTTGAACTTAAGAAGGAAAATCTGTTGGATTCTGAGGAATATGGACAACTCGCGCAACAAAGCAAGAGCTTGCAAGACATCATTGACAAATGGCGCCCTATTTATCTGGAGCGCATGGAAATGGTAAAAGGAGTTCAAAAAAGAAAAAGAACCAAGAAATAAACCATTTGGTTCTTTGTCCTTTTGGACTTTTCATATACTGGGGTAATCTTCGAAATTATCAATAAAGAAACCACAGTAAAAATCAAAGATCCAACATTGTTAGCAAACAAAAATAAATGGTAAAAAGTGACTATAATAAAATAAAAAATAAATAAAATGGAAGAAACAAAAAACAAATTTATCGTTTTGTCATACTCACTCTATGACACAACAAAAGGTGACGATGGTAACGAAGAATTGCTTGAGAAGACTGCTGATGAGCGTCCTTTCATCTTCGTAAGCGGTATGGGTGCAACTCTCCCTTCATTCGAGGAGCAGGTAGTCAACCTCGAGAAAGGTGCTGAGTTTGACTTCGAATTGACTCCAGACCAGGCATATGGTGAGCATTTCGACGAGCGTGTCATCGAACTCGACAAGCAGATTTTCACTATCAACGGTCAGTTTGATGCTCAGCATGTACAGGTTGGTGCAGTAATTCCTCTCCAGAACGAGGATGGTAACCGTTTCTTGGGCCTTGTGTTAGCTATCTCAGAGGACAAGGTTAAGATCGACCTCAACCACCCATTGTCAGGCAAGAAGCTCAACTTCTGTGGTGAGGTTTTGGAAAACCGCGAAGCTACTGCAGAAGAGGTTGCACACATGGCAAAGCTCCTGAGCGGTGAAGGTCAGCAGGGTTGCGGCGGTAGCTGCGAGAACTGCGGTGGCGACTGCAAGGATGGAAATTGCGAAGGCGGTTGTGACTGCAATAAATAATCATACAATATGAAGATGGGGCTTTCATGCCCCATTTTTTTCATGACAATAAACCCATAATTTTATGAGAAATACTTTTGGCAATCTCTTCACGCTTACCACTTTTGGCGAAAGCCATGGTATAGCTGTAGGCGGTGTAATTGACGGCTTCCCTGCTGGCATCGAAATTGATATGGATTTCATTCAGAGTGAACTGAATCGTCGCCGACCAGGACAAAGTCATATTACAACTTCCAGAAACGAAGCTGACAAAGTGGAGTTTCTCAGCGGAGTTTTCGAGGGTAAATCCACAGGAACACCTATCGGATTCGAGGTAAGGAACACCAACCAGCATTCACAGGACTACGAGAACATGCGTTGTCTGTTCCGTCCTTCTCATGCAGACTATACATATCATGAGAAATATGGCATCCGCGACCATCGCGGCGGAGGTCGTTCTTCTGCCCGTATCACCATCGCCAGATGTGTAGGAGGAGCTCTTGCTAAATTGGCACTGCGTCAACTCGGCATCAGCGTCACCGCATACACATCTCAGGTTGGCAATATTGCCCTTGATAGAGACTACCGGAAGTATGATCTTACAACTATCGAAGACAATATCGTACGTTGCCCTGATCAGGAAAAAGCTAAACAGATGGAAGATCTCATCGCCAAGGTAAAATCAGAAGGTGATACCATTGGAGGAGTTATTGCATGTGTTATCAAGGGTTGTCCTGTTGGTCTGGGTGAACCGGAATTCGATAAATTGCATGCGCAGTTGGGTGCAGCCATGTTGGGTATCAATGCCGTCAAGGGATTTGAGTATGGAGAAGGATTTGAAGGAGTAACCGCTCGTGGCAGCGAACAGAACGATGTATTTATTCCTGCCAAGAAAGGTACTACTCTTCAGACCGTTACTCCTACAGACGGACAGGATGTTACAACGACAACCAACCATAGTGGAGGCATCCAAGGTGGTATCAGCAATGGTCAGGACATCTATTTCCGCATAGCATTCAAACCCGTAGCTACGATCTTGACAGAACAGCATACAGTAGATCTGGAAGGCAATCCTACCCTACTGAAAGCCCGTGGTCGTCATGATCCATGTGTCCTGCCTCGTGCAGTACCTGTTGTCGAAGCAATGGCAGCTATGGTCATCCTCGACAATTATCTTTTGAATAAGACCGTGAAATTATAAGGAGTAAGCTTCATCATAGAACGAAGCTTACTTCTTAACGCAATGAAGCCTACTTCGACAAGCATCGAAGTAGGCTTCATTTTTCACCTCAAAAGCAGTTATAGGCTATTAAGCCATTATACCAAAAAGAGACCTACGCTGTCATTTGCTTCAACTTCTTCAAGAGAGCAAACATGACAATAGCACTGATCAAACAGAGCGCAATTAAAATACCCCAATTATACATCAAAGGAATCTTATTCCAAAGCATAGATGGGATTGAGCTCAAATAGTTACCGATTGCTGTAGCTACAAACCAACCACCCATCATCAATCCCTTATACTTAGAAGGTGCTACCTTAGAAACAAAGGCTATGCCCATAGGAGAAAGCAGCAACTCAGCAAGTGTCAAGGTGAAATAGGTGGAAATCAACCATCCAGGAGACAAGATACTCTGGGTGCTGTCACCCAAGGCCATTGGTGAAATCAAATCGGTCGAAGCCAAGGTAATCACACCGAAGCCTAGAGCTGCCACCAACATACCCCAAGCAATACGAGTAGGAGCACTCACCTCTTTGCCCTGCTTGGCGAGCGTACCAAAGAACAGCATACTGAATGGAGTCAATGCGACAACAAAGAACGGATTGAACTGTTGAAAATCAGAAGGCTGACCCATCGTCGGATTTTCCATTCTCATAAACAAAACGATGGCTACCGCCCACAAGACAATAGTAGAAACGCCACAGACAATCTTGTTCTTGCTAGTCTTTGCCTGGAACGACCCAAAACCAGTGTAAACTGATAGAGCGATGAGAGCTAAGCTAAAGATATTAAACCATACGCGCATACCACCACTCACGGTCAAGTTGGTATATTTCTTGGCAAAGAATGTCAAGGCTGAACCATTCTGGTGGAAAGCCATCCAGAAAAAGATGACCACTGCGAAAACTAGCAACAAAGCGATGACACGATCCTTCTCCTGCTTAGGAGTAAGCACCTCAACATTGCCCTCCTGCTCCTTAGCTTGCTTGGCCGTCACATCGGCGTGCTTGAACCAAGAACGACAAGCAAAGTAGATGACAGCAGACACAATCAAGGAAACACAAGCCACGCCAAAGCACAAGCCATAAGCACCATAAAGCGCCTTCAGGTATTCAGGATTGGTATTGGCTGCATCATACACAAAACCATATTGACCGAGATACACATTGGTAATCCACTTTGCCATAGAAGGTGCAAACATAGCACCGATGTTAATTGCCATGTAGAAAAGGCTGAACGCATCGATACGACGCTCCGCATACTTTGGATCATCATACAAATTTCCCACAAGCACTTGTAAGTTACCCTTGAAAAGACCCGTTCCCAAGGAAACGCAAGCCAAACCTGCAAACATAGACACCTGACCAGTCGTGTCGGCATCTGTTGGAATTGCCAATCCCAGATAACCTAGGAACATTGTTACAAAACCGATGGTAACACACTTGCCATAACCAATCTTATCGGCAATCATACCACCGAAGAGAGGTGCAAAATAAACTACGGCCAGGAAGATAGCATATACCTGTCCTGCCTGCGACTCAGTCCATCCAAACTTAGCTTGCATGAACAACGTAAAAATGGCGAGCATGGTATAGTAACCAAAACGCTCACCAGTATTAGCCAAAGCTAACGCATAAAGACCTTTAGGTTGATTCTCAAACATAATTATTTTAATTAATTTTAATCAGTTTGCAAAGATACGGAAAATCTTTGAATATACAAACAATATGCACTATTTTCATCAATTTTACCTCACTTTTGTTGTAAAATCATGTAACAACTTAGGCACATTTCCAATTCTTTTACTAATTATCTGCCAGATAAAAAATAAAAATATTCAAGAAGATACACAATAAAATCAAACTTTTTCGGTTTATATGACAAAGAAGTTGCAGTTTTTTTTGTAATTTTGCACCCCGAAACAGGTAATATCGGTTTCAGCGATAATAAAACAGATAATTTAATAGACAATTAAATACAGGTAAAAAGATAAATATTTATGAGACAACTTAAGATTAGCAAGAGTATAACCAACCGTTCCAGTGAAGCACTTGATAAGTACTTGGTGGAGATTGGTCGTGAACCTATGGTCTCTATTGATGAGGAGATCGAACTCGCACAGAAGATCCGCAAAGGCGGTCGCGAGGGTGAGCGTGCTAAAGATAAATTGGTGAAAGCCAACCTCCGCTTCGTGGTTTCTGTAGCAAAACAGTACCAGCATCAGGGTCTTTCGCTCACCGACTTGATTGATGAGGGAAATATCGGACTTGTAAAGGCTGCTGAGAAATTTGATGAGACTCGCGGTTTTAAGTTTATCTCATACGCAGTTTGGTGGATTCGCCAGAGCATCCTTCAGGCTATTGCAGAGCAGAGCCGTATTGTTCGTCTGCCACTCAACCAGGTAGGTGCTTTGAGTAAAATCCAGGCTGAGATTAGTAAGTTTGAGCAAGAGCATCAGCGCAAGCCATCCGTTTCAGAATTGAGTAAGATAACCAACATGGAGGAAACTAAGATTGACCAGACCATCAAGGCTGACAATCACCACATGAGTATCGATGCTCCATTCGGTGGCGAGGATGATGACAATGCGATGGTTGACGTGATGGCATCAGGTGATGACACACGTACAGACAAGCAGGTGGATTTCGAGTCAATGAGCAGTGAGTTGAAGCGCGTACTTGACGCTGTTCTCAAACCTCGTGAGCGTGATATTCTCTGCTATTGCTATGGCATCGGATGCCATGAGAAAGGCTTGGAAGAAATCGGAAGCGAGTTCAATCTCACCCGTGAACGTGTACGTCAGATTCGCGAAAAAAGTATTCTGAAGCTTCGCGATAGTGGAAAGATAAAAATTCTCATGAAATACTTAGGATAAAAAAAGCTTGGCAAATAAATTTTGCCAAGCTTTTTTATATTATTCTATTAACTAAAAAGGGTTTCTTTTACTTCATCAAGTCTTGCCTTAATGCTGGATGAAAATTAATGCTGGATGAAATTTCCATCCTTATCTATCAGTCCAGACATACCATCCTTGACTGCTTCAAAATAAGGATATTCATCGCGTAAACAAATCTCATCATAAAGGAAGTCTGCAACAATGGTATCATTACCATCAGGATAAACCAACCCCATCTTGCCATTCTTTTCTGCTATTACAGGCATCATGCTCAAGTCGTCATTGTAAATATAGCAAGTACGGAGGAAGTCATACTGAGGCGAAAGCATAATCTCACCCGTATGATTCTTCATACCAAACTTACCATTCTGCTCAAATACCTCATGATACTGGATATACTTCTCTTTGAGGCGAAGATAATAGAAAATCATCTTGCGCTTGTCATTGACAAATTCCAACATATATTGGAATGTATCACAATAGTTAGCTACAGAGCGAACCAGTATCATCTTCAAATCAAGGCCATCCAGCGCCTTTCTATTCAAGTCAATATACTTGGCTATCGCCTTTTCTTTCTCTGGCAAGGTTAAACTTGCCAAGCGTTCCTCAAACTTGAGCATGGCAGTTTTAGTACCCGACATACCTTTGATATATCGGTGAATCTGTCTTCCCATTTCTGCACAGACGAACTTGTCAATCTCTTGCTGCTCTATCGGGTCAGCATACTCTTTTATAAGAGCTTCAGGTGTCGTGTTCATGGTTAGTCCTTTCTTTTTTTATAGATGTTCCTCATCCCACCAATAGGATGAGAGAACATCCGGGTTTATAATTATTTAGTACTCAATATCATTCAAATATGATTTCTGAAAAAATGCATCAGAAAATCAGCAGACCTTATCAGAGAAAAATTATTTCTTGATATTAGGCTTCTGCAAGCCATATCCCTTGCGCTTATCTTCCAGCATAAGAAGAATGGAAATCAAGATAGCCACTACACCGAAACCGGCAAAGATAGTCATTGTCTCCGTATAGTCTATCACGCCATTAGCCGCCGTGTTAGCCTGATTAACCTTACCAATCCAAACTGGAACAAGAGCCAAGCCGATATTCTGAATATAGAAGATAAGAGCATAAGCAGAACCTAAGAATTTCATCGGGATAATCTTAGGTACGGATGGCCACATGGCAGACGGAACCAATCCGAAAGCAACACCTAAGATAAGCATCATGATGATAGCCACCACGTATGAATCCATTGGCAAAGCAAATACGACATGAACCAAGGTCAAGAGACAACTGCCGATAAGCATCAAGGTTGCACCCTTACCATATTTATCATATACACTACCAAAAAGTGGAGTCAGGATAATAGTACCATAAGGCAGCATAGCTGGAATAAAGCCAGCTACATCTTCACTTACTCCATACTTGAAAATCATCAACTTGGTAGCAAACTTCAGGAATGGGAACACGCCTGCATAGAACATGAGGCAGAGCACTGCGACATACCAGAAACCTGTAGTCTTCACCAAACCAGCCAAATCAGAGAACTTGAATCCCTCTTCCGGTTCCGTTTCAACAGCAGCAACAGATGCATCTTCCTTCTTATCCATCACGCAATAAACAAGATAAACCATGATACCAGCACAAAGCAGGGCAAGACCTAAGCCTACAGAAGCAGAAACGCTACCCATCATCTTGGCAAACGGAAGAGAAGCACTCAAGGCTGCAGCTGTACCCAGACGAGCCAAAGCAACCTGCACACCCATCGCCAAAGCCATTTCGTGACCAGTAAACCACTTAGCAAGTATCTTGGTTACTGTAACTCCACAAATCTCACTACCTACACCGAAAATAGCAAAACCAGTAGAAGCAAGTACCACTTGGGTCTGATATTCACCAAAGAAAGGCACAGCGATAGTACCCGTAAACTGATTACTAACCGCATACCATTTTACCAACGCACCAGCAAACATCAATAATGTAGCAATCACACCAGTAAAACGGATGCCAAACTTATCCAAGATAATACCACCAAAGAATAGGAGTAGAAGAAACACATTGAAGAATCCATATGAACCAGAAAAGAATCCATATTCATCTGATGTCCATCCGAGTCCTAAGCCACCATCCTCTCTGGCTGCTGTCAAAAGCGGCTCCAATGGTGACATTACGTCTGTAAAAAAGTAGCCAAACATCATGGTGATAGCCACGATCAGTAAGGCTGACCAGCGAGCTGACTTAGAGTCGCTCAGTTTCTGTTGAAATTTTTCTGTAGTTGTCATTAATCTATATATTTATTATTTTCTCTTTACATCCTTGGTTTTTACGATATCAAAAAGATATGATACTTTGAACACTATCTGACCGAAATTACTTTTTCCAAAGAAATCCTTCTTGGAAGAGCCATAGATGTTGCCCAATCCATAGTAATAACGAGCCTCAGCCAGGAAATGTCCTACCTTCGGGATACTATATTCTGCACCTAAGCCTAAAGCTATGCCATAGTCAAACTTATTCTCCACAGCCATCGTATCCTGCGCCATAATGTTGTTCACCCTGTCATTATCCGTAGCTGGCAGGTGTTTCGGGTCGAAGTTGGTCTTTGTAGATTCACTGAGATAGAATCCGAACTGAGGACCCGCGTTAACGAAGATATTCAGTCCACGTGTTTCTCTACCCCATGCTAAATGTGCAAAGATGGGAACCTGAACATAACTGATGGTACGTTCGTATGCCATCGGTTCACCCGTATTGGTGATGATGACCGGTGCATTTTCGATATCCAGAATTTTCTCCTTCCATCCTGCCTGAGCGAAATTCACCTCTCCATAGACAGAGCAGATACTCTTGAAATATTTCTCGCAAACATATCTGAAAGAGAAACCACCGGTCAGTCCTCCATGTTGGCTTTGAGGAATACTGGGAGTAAAGCCCACGCTACTCATCAAGTAACCACCATTTACACCTATAGAGAAGTCATTGCGATGTTCTCCGATCTGAGCCTTTGCTGTCATACCGCCCAGCATCAGAAACATCACCAATATCTTAATTGCTTTCATTTACTTATCTTTAATATGTCACTTTTAATAGGTTACCGCCTCTATCTGACGATTGAATGTATAATGGATCAACTGTAATATCTGATTACGGTAACCACCCTTTGAAGTCTTGACAAAATGCAGAGGAGTCTGCACAGGAGTATAGTTTACCTGCATCATCTGCCCTGTGAAATTCTTGCCATATTTATTGACACCCTGAATGAAGAACATCGCCTGATCATAACCCGTAATGGCAAATCGCGGCATTGCTATCTGCATAGGTTGATGGAACCAGGTATTGTATTTACTCTCCAAATCTATCGTCTTAGCAGAATTTGCATTATAATAGAATGTGGAAGGGATATAAGTATCATATTTATAGAAGCGGTCGAGATTGTACTTGGCATACATCAACCACTCGGTATAACCATAGAGGGAGATGTCAGCACCAGGATACTTGGCGGTAAACTCATCCAACTTATTCAAAACCTGAGTCAGTTGTGGCGAACGTCCCGTATTGAGTATCACTACATTTTGTTTGGAAGGAACAAACGACTTGGCAAAATATTCCAATGAAGAGTTAACGTTGGTCACACTATAAGTAATCTTTCTCTTCTCCAGTTCCTTGCGGAGACCAAAAGTAAAGTTACCTTTACGTGAAGTACTGTCATTGCAATCCACAAAGATAGGATGTACATTCTTAAAACGGTTTAGGAAAGCCTTGATGCTTGCATCATTGAGCGATTCCGGAGACTGATAAACCTGGAAGATTTCCTTGCAGCGATCCACCTGGTCACCATTGATAGAAAAAGGAATCACCATCTTGATGCCATAGGTCTTGCAGAAGTCAGCCAATGAAGCCACCTGCTTGGTATAAAGCGGACCAAAGATAAGGTCACACTGATTGGCACCTTCCTGTACTAAAGTAGTACGAATATCCGCATCAATAGGCACATTCCAGGCATGAATATTCGTAGAGATACCTTGCTGCTTCAATTTTTCGCAAGCCATCAGAATGCCACGATAGAACTCCACCATACGCTTGCCGTCACCATCTACATCATGAAGAGGAAGCATCACACCCACATTCACCGTATTGGCTTTCTTCTGAGGAGCCACCTGCTTCTGAGCCACATTGGTCTGAGCAGCACCAGCCGTAGTAGCAGTATTCTTCTCGAAAGGAATAAAGATAGTAGCACCTTTTTGGAGCATATATCCTTCCTTCTTCATTTCCGGGTTGGCTTCCATCAGTTCTGGCAGACTCAATCCATACTTATTGGCGATACCGAAAATCGTATCCTTTTTCTTTACCGTATAGATATCACGCCATTTAGTAGTCTGGCAGAACGCAGAGGCATTGAAAATAATCAATCCTATGCCCAACAAGATGTATCTCATTTTTTGTTTCATTTTTTTCGTTGATTTATGTTATTAATCCACAAAATTATGATTTCTTTTGCTTAATTTTATAATTTCATTTGCAAAAATACAAAAAAACTCTCATTCAACCATACTCTAATTCAGAAAATTGCGCTATCTTTGCAGAAATTTACATAAAGACATGAAAATAAAGACGAATTTCATATTATTATTGATGGTGTTTTTTGCCATGGCAACAACCAGTTTTGCAGACGATGCACCATCTATAGCCCCATCAGTCACCTATACAACCAGTGATGGTGAGACTAATGAGGACGCATCCTATTCAGGTTCCGCTCCTATCAAGGCAGCTTTCAAGGCAAACCCAACAGACATTTCCGGATGGACACCCTACTATGAGTGGCATATCTATCACGACAGCGATACGGAACCATATATAATAAGGTATGAAGAAAATACAGATCTTGAATTTAATCAGTCAGGTCTGCACCGCATCATCCTCTATGCCAAATTCACGAAAGATGGACAGGTTATCGAACAGAACAATGAGGATTCTCCTCTCACTCTTACCATCTCTGAAAGTTTCTTGCAGATGCCTAATGCCTTCTCACCAAACGGCGATGGCATTAATGATATCTACAAGGCGAAAGACGGATACCAGAGTCTGACCGAATTTCATGCATATATCTTCAATCGCTGGGGACAGAAACTTTATGAGTGGAATGACCCTGCAGGCGGTTGGGATGGCACCTATAAGGGTAAGCCTGTGAAAGATGGTGTCTATTTCTGCCTGGTCAAGGCAAAAGGAGCCGATGGCAAGACCTACAACATCAAAAAGGATGTCAACCTGTTGAGGGGCTACATCGAATCTGGTTCTACAGCCACGGAATAAACCCGAGAGCAACAGGATTAGAATGAAAGGAAATCATTCAAGTCGTATTTCCATAAAAAAGTCGTATTTCCATAAAAAAAAGAAGTATTTCAAGAAGAGAAAAGCTTTTCAAGGAGCATTTCTATACAAAAAATAGCATTTCAACAAGAATCAATTAACTTCAATGAATTCAGAAGAAGAAAAGATAAACGTGTGGGGAGCCAGAGTTCACAACCTGAAGAATGTGGACGTAGAGATTCCCCGCAACTCACTGACAGTAATTACAGGACTTTCCGGTTCCGGCAAGTCATCCTTAGCCTTCGACACCATTTTTGCCGAAGGCCAGCGACGCTATATCGAAACATTCTCTGCATACGCCCGCAATTTCCTGGGCGGCATGGAACGTCCTGATGTAGATAAGATTACAGGTCTCAGTCCTGTCATCAGTATCGAACAGAAGACTACCAACAAGAATCCCCGTTCCACCGTGGGCACAACCACAGAGATTTACGATTACCTGCGTCTGCTCTATGCACGTGCCGGTACTGCTTACAGCTATCATAGTGGCGAGGAGATGGTAAAATATACCGAGGAACAGGTCATCGACATGATTCTCAGCGATTACAAAGGTCATCGCATCTTCCTCCTTGCCCCACTCGTCCGCCAGCGCAAAGGACATTATCGCGAACTCTTCGAGAGTATGCGCCGCAAGGGATACCTATATGTGCGGGTTGATGGAAAATTTATAGAACTCGAAAGTGGGATGAAGGTGGACAGATACAAGAACCACAACATCGAGGTTCTCATCGACAAACTTGCAGTTCGCGATGACGACGAAGAGCGCATCCGCAAGAGTATCACCACAGCCATGAAACAAGGCGACGGCATGGTGATGGTCATTGATAAGGAGAAGGATGAATCCAAGATTTTCTCCAAGAGACTGATGGACCCTGTTACCGGAATGGCTTATCGGGATCCAGCTCCAAACATGTTTTCCTTCAACTCTCCCGAAGGAGCATGTCCACACTGCAAAGGTTTGGGAAAGGTAAACCAGATAGATCTCAAGAAGGTAATTCCAAACGAAGACCTCAGCATCTATGCTGGTGGAATAGCTCCTTTAGGCAAATACAAAGATCAGAAGATTTTCTGGCAGATAGAATCATTGTTGGAGAAACATGATGCCACGCTCAAGACACCTATCAAGGACCTTGACGAAGACACCATGCAGGAAGTTTTATATGGTACACTTGAAAACGTAAAGATACCGAAGGAAAAGACAAAAACCTCTTCCGACTATATCTGTGCATACGATGGCGTTATCGACTATCTCCACAAAGTCATGGAGAATGATGACTCTACTGCAGGAAAAAAGTGGGCAGATCAGTTTATCTCCACCATAGATTGCCCAAAATGTCACGGTATGCGCCTGAAACAGGAGTCTCTCTCCTATCGCATCTGGGATAAGAATATCTCTGAAGTTGCATCCCTTGATATCGACGAATTGCTCGATTGGCTCGAACATGTTGAGGAGCATCTACCGAAGATGAAAGCCAAGGTGGCTCATGAAATCGTAAAGGAATTACGTTCCCGCGTAACCTTCCTTCTCGATGTCGGTTTGAATTATCTCTCTCTCAACCGTCAGTCTGCTTCCCTCTCCGGCGGTGAAAGTCAGCGCATCCGACTTGCTACGCAGATTGGCAGCCAGTTGGTCAATGTACTCTATATCCTCGACGAGCCAAGTATCGGATTGCATCAGCGTGATAACGAGCGCCTCATCAACAGTCTGAAAGAACTTCGCGACATCGGCAATACCGTCATCGTAGTAGAACATGATCGCGATATGATGCTTGCAGCCGACTGGATAGTAGATATCGGTCCGAAGGCAGGACGCAAGGGAGGCGAAGTTGTCTTTCAGGGCACACCAGCAGAAATGCTGAAGACCCAGACTATCACCGCGCAATATCTGAATGGCAAGACGGAAATCGAAGTACCTGAGAAGAGGCGTGAAGGCAATGGTAAGAGTATTATCATCCGAGGCGCAAAGGGCAATAACCTGAAGAATGTAGATATCGAGTTCCCACTCGGCAAACTCATTGTGGTAACAGGTGTCAGCGGATCGGGTAAATCAACACTCGTCAACGAGACGCTTCAACCGATACTCTCTCGCCATTTCTACCGTTCGCTCAAAAAACCGATGCCATACGACAGTATCGAAGGCATAGACAACATAGATAAGGTGGTCAATGTTGATCAGAGCCCAATCGGTCGTACCCCTCGCAGTAACCCAGCTACCTATACAAACGTGTTCGCTGATATCCGCACACTCTTTGCCGGTTTGCCGGAAGCCAAGATACGCGGTTACAAATCTGGTCGTTTCTCTTTCAATGTTAGTGAAGGCCGCTGTCAGGCTTGTAAGGGAAATGGATATAAGACCATTGAGATGAACTTCCTGCCGAATGTATATGTTCCATGCGAGGTTTGCCACGGCAAGCGATACAACCGTGAAACTTTAGAGGTAAGATATAAGGGAAAGAGTATTGCAGATGTGCTTGACATGACCATCAATCAGGCTGTAGAATTCTTCGAGAACGTACCGCAGGTTCTTCAGAAAGTCAAGGCTTTGCAAAGTGTCGGACTCGGATATATCAAGTTAGGACAAAGTTCCACTACCCTCTCTGGCGGTGAAAGTCAACGAGTAAAACTTGCCACAGAGCTTTCCAAGCGTGATACCGGCAAGACCCTCTATATCCTGGACGAGCCTACTACCGGTCTTCACTTTGAAGACATCCGCATCCTGATGGATGTATTGGAGAAGTTGGTAGATAAAGGCAATACGGTACTGATCATCGAACACAACCTCGACGTCATCAAGTTAGCAGACTACATCATTGACATGGGACCAGAAGGCGGACGAGGAGGCGGTCAGCTGCTGTGTGCAGGAACCCCAGAGGAAGTAGCCAAGAGCAAGAAAGGATTCACTCCAAGATTCCTGGCAGAAGAACTCAAGAGAGAAAAGAAATAAGATTTTCAACACTATATTTTAACAAAAAAAGATTGCTTTATGGATAAATTACCTATGAATGATGTGCCGATGCTGGTAAGCGCAATCAACTTCCTGCTTCGCGACCATGAGTTTGATACATTGGATGAGATTTGCTATCATTTCCATGTAAACCGTGCCGATCTGGAAGCTAAAATGGCAACCCAGGGTTTCGAATGGTCAGAAGAGCAGAAAAAGTTCTGGTAAAACGGCATCAATTAGCATTATTATGCAAGAAAAGCTCAGATAATTTATTTTATCTGAGTTTTTTTATGTACTTTTGCAGCCACAATAATTATCTCGGAAAGAGATCAGTTTATTAAACAAGAAAAACGAACAAGAATAAATAAAAAAAATAAAATAAGACATGACTGCAAACATAACAAAGCGACCCTTGTTTCGAGAGATTCAAGACTATGTATTCATCGCCATCGGTATGATTTCCTATGCCATCGGCTGGAATGTATTTCTCCTTCCTACCAACGTAACAGCCAGCGGCTTACCTGGTATCTCCTCTATTATCTATTGGGCCACAGGATGTCCAGTACAGATACCTTATTTTATTGTCAATTCCTGTCTTATCGTAGCAGCTTGGATCATTCTCGGCAAGAAGTTTTGCATGAAAACCATCTATGCCGTTATCGTGGTAACCCTTCTCACCTCCTATTTTTCTCATCATACAGAAAATCTGCATCTTCTCCAGAGCCAACCGCTTTGGGCAGCATTCTTAGGAGCAGTATTCTGCGGATGTGGTATCGGACTCGGTTTTTCTGCGGGCGGTTCTACGGGAGGAACAGATATCGTAGCAGCCATCGTCAATAAGTATCGCGACATCTCTCTGGGCAGAGTCATCATGATATGTGATATTTTCATCATTTCCTCCAGCTACTTTGTAGTCCACGACTGGGAGAAAGTACTCTATGGATATGTAGTACTCTATGTCCAGGCTTTCTGTATCGACCAGGTGGTCAACAGTCGTCGCCGAAGCGTACAGTTCTTTATCATTTCCAAGAAATATCAGGAGATAGGCAAACGTATCAATACAGATGCCGATCGTGGAGTAACTGTAGTAGATGCCTCCGGCTTCTATTCCGGTCAGCAAGTAAAGATGCTTTTCGTACTGGCCAAGCAGCGCCAGTCACAAACCATCTTCCGCCTCATCGAAGAGATAGACCCTCACGCCTTCGTCAGCCAGAGTGCCGTGATTGGCGTATATGGCGAAGGCTTCGACCAGATCAAGGGTAAGATCAAGAAGAAAGGCGAAGAAGGGAATGAAGAAGAAATAGAAGGGAAATAATTTCCAAGCAAAACATTTGGATGTTACAACAGAAAATCGTATCTTTGCAAAGGTTTCCTCAAGAAAATAACGAGGAGTTGTAAAAACAGAAGAAATCATGGAAGCAATCAAGAGATTACCAGTAGGAATATCTGACTTCAAGACATTACAGAGAAGTCATAAATATTTTGTTGACAAAACAAAGTACTTGCCATTATTGGAGGAGATTTCAAATTTTCTCTTTTTAATACGACCACGTCGTTTTGGCAAAAGTTTGTTTTTGTCAATGGTAGCCGATTACTTCGATTGCGCCAACAAGGATATAGAGTCAGAATATAAAGGCACTTGGATAGAAAGCCATCCTTTAGAATCCAAAGGAAAATTCCAGATTTTGCAATTTGACTTTTCCCAAGTATTGGACAAAATTGAAAATCTTGAGGACGACTTCAATACATATTGTTGCAGTTGCTTGAATCAATTTATTCAAAAATACCAGGACTATTATACACCAGACACGGTAGAATGGGCTTTAGCAGCCACCACTTCCAAGGATAAGATCAACATTCTTGCCAAGGAAGCCAAGGAACGTGGCTATCATCTCTACCTTATCATTGACGAATACGACAACTTTACCAATACGGTACTCAATGAGTTGGGCAAGGATACCTACCACAATATGACACATAGTAGCGGTTTTTATCGCAGTGCATTCAAGATATTCAAGCCAAACTTCGAGCGTATCCTCTTTATGGGTGTCAGTCCAATCACTCTCAACGATTTGACCAGCGGCTTCAACATTGCCACCAACATCAGCCTACACCCATGGTTTAACATGATGTTAGGCTTTAGCGAAGAAGAAGTACACCAGATGATATCCTACTACATATCCGTAGGACTCATCAAGACGAGCGATTCTGCAAATGAAAACATTGATGAAGAAGAAAGGGTCAACAAGATAATAGCAGAGATGAAACCATGGTACGATAACTACTGCTTTTCAGAAGACAGATATAATATCGATCCGAGCATGTATAATAGCAACATGGTGCTCTATTATCTCAACAACCTCATCACTACAGGCAAAGCCCCCAAGGAGATGGCAGATCCAAGTTGCCGAACAGACTATGCAAAGTTAAAGAACCTTGTTCGTCTGGACCGTTTGGACGGTGACCGCAAAGGAGTCTTGATGAAGATAGCCGAAAAAGGCTACATTGATGCCCCAATAGCAGACTCATTTGCAGCAGAAGAAGTAATGAATCCTGATCGTTTCGTCAGCCTGTTATATTATTATGGCATGTTGACGATAGGTGGCACCGATCTTGACGCCCTTCATCTTGTGATTCCTAACAATACCATCCGTAAGTTGTATTACGACTTTCTGGTAGAACAATACCAGTCACTACACGGTTTGGATCTCAATGACTTATCTGCTATGTATCGTAAAGCGGCACAAGAAGGAGAATGGCAACCTTTATTTAAATATCTTTCCAGTTCATATTGGAAAGACAGTAGCATCAGAGATAGCATTCAAGGAGAGCGCAACATACAAGGTTATTTCAATGCCTACCTTCACCTATCAAAGCTCTTCATAGCGCATCCTGAGATAGAGGCAAATCATGGCTATTGCGACTTCTTTCTTTTAGCAGACACCAAGAAATACCCAACATTGCGTCATAGCTACATTATAGAGTTGAAGTATCTTAATTCTAAAGCAACAGTTGAAGAAGTAAAGATAATCAAGGAACAAGCCCTGGAGCAATTGAAAAAATACATTACAGACTCGAATATACAAAGTCTATCTGTAGGAACACAACTACACGGAATATATCTAATATTCCAACAAGGTAAGACGACAGAGATTGGAGAGATATAAACATTAGCATTATATACATGTTACCCAAGCCCAAATCGGGCGAAAAGTGCCATAATTTCGTTCACGACGAACATTTAACACTTCACAAGTTGGGTAACTCAGAAAAAATGCTTAATTTTGCATTTCAGAAGCATGTCATAAGATAGCAACTGTTGCTAAAATGACGAAGTAAGAATCAATTTAACACCTCAAGGAAGGAGTCATTCTAATGAAATATCCAATAGGAATACAAGATTTCGAAAAACTACGTACAAATGGATATTCGTATGTAGACAAGAGCCGATTCGTGTACAAGTTGGCGACAGAGGGAGAATACTATTTTCTCAGTCGCCCACGCCGATTTGGAAAGAGCCTCTTTCTGTCTACTTTGGAAGCATACTTCCAGGGTAAGAAAGAACTCTTCAAGGGCTTAGCCATATATGACTTGGAGACCGAATGGAAGAAATATCCAATCTTCCATATCGATCTCAACACTGCCAACTTTCGAGAGAAAGATAGTCTATATACAGTTCTTAATGACTACCTCACAACTTGGGAAAGCAAATATGGAGCCCGTGAGTCAGAAGCCACACTTGCCCTTCGTTTCAAGGGTGTGATAGCAAGAGCTGCGGAGAAAGAAGGATGTGGTGTCGTTATTCTTATAGATGAATACGACAAGCCTATACTTCAGACCCTGCGCGACCCTGAGTTACAGGCAGAACACCGTGCACAGCTGAAAGCATTCTATTCGGTTTTGAAAACCCAAGACCGATATATCAAGTTTGCATTCCTCACCGGTGTAACCAAGTTTGGCAAGGTTAGCGTGTTCAGCGACCTCAACAACCTGATGGATATCTCGATGGACCATCGTTATATCAGCATCTGCGGAATGACAGAGAAGGAACTGCTTACGAATTTCAAGGAAGGTATCAGCGAATTAGCCGAAGCCAATGGCGATACAGAAGAAGCCACAATAGCAAAACTGAAAGCAAGATACGACGGATATCATTTCGAGGAAAATACAGTAGGTCTCTATAACCCATTCAGCGTACTGAACACTTTGTCAAGACTTCGCTATAAAGACTACTGGTTTGAGACTGGCACACCCACATTTCTAGTTGACTTGCTGAAAATGCACAACTATCGTTTGCCAGACATGACAAAGGAAAGGGTGTCAGACGATGTAATCAACAGCGTGGATTCACTGTCAACCAATCCGATACCTGTGATATACCAGAGTGGTTATCTCACTATCAAAGGCTATGACGAAAGGTTTAAGAAATACCTGCTAGGTTTCCCTAACAGAGAAGTGGAAGAAGGTTTTCTTAACTTCCTGCTGCCACTATACTGTTCTGCGGGTGATCGTTCCGCCTTTATGGTTGATGAGTTTGTCAAGGATGTGGAAGCAGGACATGTTGAACAATTTATGAATCGGCTTACCGCTTTCTTTGCAGACAACAACTATCAGGTAGCAGGCGAAGCAGAACTTTACTTCCAAAATGCCCTATATCTCATTTTTAAGATTATGGGATTCCGCACACAGGTAGAAATACCGACAAGTGATGGCAGGATGGACGTTCTCATTCAAACTTCCGACTACATTTACATCATTGAATGCAAATTAGACGGAAGTGCAGAAGAAGCCCTGCAACAGATAGAGTCCAAAAACTATGCAGCTCCTTTCGCTATGGATAAGCGAACAATTATCAAGCTCGGCATCAACTTCTCAAGCAAGACAAGAGGAGTAGAGAGTTGGAAGGTAGGATAATTCAGGCATTGTTTTATTTTAGACTATTGCGAAATAAAAGACGACAGAGATTGGAGAGATATAAACATTAGCAAAACGAGCGGAAGAAATTAAAATCTTCCGCTCGTTTTTATATCAAACATAAAATCATCCTCCATTCATCACTTCATCTTATTTTTCTTCCATTCATTGCATTTTTCAACTAAAAGAGGGATAAAATGAAAAATATCTTTGCTCAAACAAAATAAATTTAGTAATTTTGCATTATATATAAAATAAGCAAACAAAAATAACATGGAATATAAAGAAGAAAAAACAAAGCAAATAGATGTAGTTGCTATTGCCAAAACAATGTGGCAACATAAAAAGGCATACATAATTGCACTACCAGTAGTCGCAGTTGTATCCTATTTACTCATAGTTTGTGTACCAAGAACATATACATCTACTGTAAAATTAGCACCTGAACTTTCCAGTTTTAATTCAAGTTCTTTGAGCGATATAGCATCCTCCTTTGGATTTGATATGGGAACATCTAAGGGTGGTGGTGATGCTCTTTTTCCTGAATTGTATCCTGATCTGATTCAATCTAATGATTTTATAACCAGTCTTTTTGATGTGAAAGTAAAATCTAAAGATGGTAAGATAAATACAACATACTACAATTATTTATCAACGATGCAAAAAGCACCATGGTGGACACAAGCCATTGAAGCCATCAAAAACATATTTGCAAGCAAAGAGGCTTCAGGCATTAGTCAACAAAAAATTAATCCTTTTATGTTGACTAAAAAACAAGATGAAGTAGCAAAAAGCATGGGTACTCTTATAAAATGTAGCGTTGATAAGAAAGACTATGTCATCTCAATATCTGTTGATGACCAAGATCCTTTGATCTGCGCAACAATAGCTGACACAGTAAGAGCAAGACTCCAGCAGTTTATTACAGACTATCGTACAAGTAAAGCTCGTACAGATCTGGAATATTATCAGAAGATGTGCAAAGATGCTAAAGAGAAATATGAAAAGGTACGTCGTACTTATGGAAGTTATTCCGACGCTAACCAGGACGTTGTCTTAGAGTCATTTAAACTGAAAGAAAATGACTTAGAGAACGAAATGCAGTTATTATATAATAATTATACTGCATTGACAACACAAGTTCAACAAGCACAAGCAAAATTATTAATGCAAACTCCGGCATTTACAACATTACAAAATGCCTCAGTTCCTTTGAAGCCAACAGGACCAAAAAGAATGATTTTTGCTTTAGGAATGACTTTATTAGCTTTCATAATCATTACATTTTTTTCTGTTAGAAAAGTCATATTTGGAGAAATAGATTAAATATGTATGCAAGTAGTAAAAACATACAAAACCGTTCTAAGCGAATAGCATCCAATACATTAGTGCTATTTGCCAGAATGCTTATTATAACCTTCGTCAATCTCTACACAATACGTTGGGTATTGGCAGGACTTGGCACTGAAGATTATGGAATCTTCAATGCCGTAGCAGGAGTAGTAACTGCAAGCACATGCTTCAGTAACGTACTTGCCTTGTCTACGCAACGTTTTTATTCTTTCGCAATGGGTAAAGGAGATACAGAACGATTGAAGGAGATTTTCTCGGTTAGCCTCAACATCGTTATGCTGACAGCTCTCATTTTGTTTATCATTATCGAGCTGATTGGACCATGGCTAATTTCTACCCAACTTACCATTCCGCAAGAACGTTTGGAAGTAGCTCAATGGATTTTTCAATTTTCCCTTTGCTCTTTCATATTTACACTTCTTCAGATACCATTCATCGGTGCAATCTTTGCCAATGAGAACATGGGATATTATGCCTTGATATCTACAATTGATTGCATCGTAAAACTTCTAATAGCCTATTGTATTGGTATGACAGGTGGTGATAATCTGTTATTTTACGGAGCAGCCCTGATGTTTGAGGCGTTAATGGTGATGATACTTTATATCATAATTGCAAAGAAAAAATATTCGGAATGTAAATATACCATAGTAAGAAAAAAAAGCCTATACAAGGAATTATTTTCCTTCTCTGGCTGGTCTTTCTATGGAGCATTGGCTGGTGTAGGCATGACTCAGGGAAGCACCATCATCCTAAACATATTTTTTGGCCCTATTATCAATGCTGCTTTTGGTATTGCCAATCAAATATACAATGCAATCAATACTCTCACCAACAGTATCGTCATTGCATTCCGACCAGCAATGATTAAATCATATTCTGCAAAGGAGAATGGATATTTAGAACAGCTTTTCTTCGCAAGCAGCAAGGCCATACTCTATCTGCTGACGATGGTACTTATCCCCTTCATCTTCGAAGCAGAGACTTTACTTAAACTTTGGCTTGGGAAGTATACACCTACCATGGTTTTGTATTCTAGACTCTATGCGGTTTATACTATATGCTTGGCATTACATAATCCGATTACCACTATCATACAGGCAACAGGCAACATACGCAAATACAGTATGTATGTGGAAAGTATGACGATACTGTGCCTGCCTATCTGCTGGATCCTATTCAAGTTAGGCATGCCATCCTATTATGTGTTCATCACCATGATTGGACTTTGCATTTTGGCACATATCATCAGATTACTCATGCTGCAGAAAAGTATATCCTACTTAACCATCTTTAAATATATGGCACGACTGGTTTTACCGGGCATCCTGATTATTTCTGCAACAACGCTGATTGTATATTGCGTAGAGACGTTGAATACAAACAGGATACTTCAACTCATCTTGTCGTTTGCCGTTTCTGCAATAAGCATATCCATCCTATTATATACTGTTGGCATTTCAAAAACGGAACGGAAACTTATCAAAGAGTTAGTTAATAGAAAAATAAAAAAATAAAGCAATATGGGTTACATCTTATTGGCAATGTTTATTATCATTGCTATACTTTGTTACTTAGAAGAATATATCAAGAAATATCAGAAGCCATTATTTTTTCTGATAGGTCTTGTACTGATAATTATTGCTGGATTTCGAGAAATCGGCTTGGATCCAGACTCTGAAAATTACGAAAAAACATTCTTGAATTATTTCAAGAATAGAACAGACGAGATGGTTGAGCCTTCATTTCTGCTCATATCATACATTTTGAGATGCTTTACAGACAATGTACACATTTTGTTTTTGTTTTACGCACTATTCGGAGTGTCTTTAAAAATGTTTGCATTTAGGAAATTGACCGAATTCTATTTTATTCCACTGTTATGTTACATTAGCTTCTACTATGTACTGCATGATCTTACACAGATAAGAGCAGGAGTCGTATCGGGAATATTCCTTATTGCACTTCATCTCATAACAGAGAACAAAAAGAAAATAGCCTTCTTGCTTTTGCTTGGAGGATCTTTAATACATTATTCATCATTAACACTCCTTCCTATCATATTTCTGAACAACAAACCTTTCAACAAAAAGACAACTATTCTATTTCTATGCGCTATTCCGTTGGGATATGTAGTATTCTATGCAGGGGGTAGTATTCTGATGAATCCATCAATTCCATTTATCGGTAACAAACTGGCAATTTACCAGACTGCAGTAGAGAAGGGAAAAATAACAGTAGCAATCAATATTTTTGATCCGCTGCATATCATGTCGATATTGCTGTTTTATTACCTCTTCCTTTTTAAGGATACGCTGACAAAACTATGCAGTAATTTCCCGATATTACTTAAAACATCAGCAATAGGATTGTCTCTGTATTCAGCACTTTCCTTTTTGCCTGTTTTGGCTTTGCGAACAAGCCAGTTATATTGTATCGTGAATATACTGCTTTATACCTATCTTATATACACCATCAAACAGAAGTGGATAGGTATCACCATAGTAGTTATAATATCTCTCATTCTGCTCTATGTAAGCATACCGCATTATGGATTGGGAAATATAATCATGCCCGATTAAACGACAACAAAAATATAAAAAATATAAAAATATAACAACATGAAAGCAAGAGTTATTGCATATTATTTACCTCAATTTCACCCAATTCCAGAAAATGATAATGTATGGGGACCGGGGTTTACTGAATGGACTAATGTTGCCAAAGCCCGTCCTGTATTCCATAACCATTATCAACCAAAGATTCCTGCAGACTTGGGATTCTATGATTTACGATTAGAAGAGACACGCATACAACAAGCGCAATTAGCAAAAGAAGCAGGAATTGAAGGCTTTTGTTATTGGCATTATTGGATGGGAAATGGCAAACAACTTTTACAACGTCCTTTCGAAGAGGTACTAAGTTCAGGAAAGCCTGATTTTCCTTTTTGCCTTGCATGGGCTAATCATGATTGGAAAACCAACACGTGGAAAAACAAGGGTGGAAACAAAATGATTTGTGAGCAACTTTATCCTGGTGATGAAGACTACATCAATCATTTCAACCATCTCTTGCCAGCATTTAAAGATCACAGATATATAACAATAGATGGTAAACCACTATTTTTAATTTTTGACCCTTACCACTTTGCAGAAGTAACTCATTTCATTGAGCTTTGGAGAAAACTTGCAAAAGATAATGGGCTAAAAGGTATATATTTTGTTGCAATGTGTGCTTCCACTACAACTATAAAAAGAAATGCGGATGGAAGTATAACACGAGTATTGCCAAATTTGCAAAGTAGTGCCGATGTCTATAACAGCTTCTTAGATTTAGGATTCGATGGTATCAACCCAATTGGAAAGAACCGTGCAGAAATGCTTTATCAAGGTAAATACAAGAGAATAATTAGAAAAGCTATTCAGGAAAGATTTCCTTTCTTGCCAGCTTTAAAATACGACTATCCAAAAGTCGTGAAAAAATTCTTCTCTCCAGAAGACAATTGGGAAAACGTATTTCCAACCATTATCTCTAACTGGGATCGAACTCCAAGAGTTGGTAAGAATGAGGGCATTTACGTTAACTCCACACCTCAAAATTTTGAGAATCACATCAAAGATGCTCTAAAGATTGTAGAAGATAAACAAAATGAACATAAAATCATATTCTTAAGATCTTGGAACGAATGGGGTGAAGGAAATTACGTTGAACCAGATATTAAATATGGTCATGGTTATTTAGACGCAATTAAAAATACAATTATTGATTAAATTTATGGAAGTAAAAATTATACCAACAGGTGGATTATGCAATAGATTGAGAGCCATCGCAACAGGAATAGCTGTTGCGGAGCGCTATCAATCTGAAGCTATCATATATTGGAATAACAGTATCGGCTTAAAAGCTGATTTCAAAGACCTGTTTCAACCAATAAATAATAAACATATTACGTTGAAAGAAAACCAGAAATGGATATACAAAATTGATGGTACAAAGGACTATCTGAAAAGAGCGTTACTTCTGCATCTTTTAAGTGAGCAGTGTATATTCAACTATAGCATATACAGAAGCAATAGTGATATTTACGAGAAATTGAAAAAGCAGTATAAAAATACTCTTTTGTTGATATCCTGCTACCCGATGTGTAAGGAATATGAGCTAAAGAATATATTTGTACCTCAACTCGATATACAGAAAAGAATCGACAAAGTTGTTCAAAATTTCACAAAAAGAACAATTGGAATCCATATTCGCAGAACAGACAACATTGAGTCTATAAAATCATCACCTCTGGAAGCTTTTATTAATTCTATCAATGCAGAATTGAAGAAAGATGCAAATACTAAATTTTATCTCGCCAGCGATGATGATCATGTAAAGGATATATTGGAGGAAAAATTTCCTGATTCCATAATAACTATTAGAGAAGATGTAGATCGCAACACATTAGAAGGGATGAAATTTGCGGTTGTGGACCTTTTTTGTTTAAGCAAAACACAAAAAATTATAGGAAGTGTTTTTTCATCTTACTCACAAATTGCAGCAGAATTAGGAAATATTGAAATTGAATATGCAAAAATATAAAGAACCTGAGAATAATGGTTTGACCGTTATTATACCAACATATATTCCCAAAGATTACCTATGGGATTGTTTGGATAGTATAGAAAAGCAATCCTTAGATAAAGACAAATTTCAAGTCATCATTGTATTAAATGGAGAAAAAGAACCATATTGGTCAAAAATAGAAGAACATCTCAAATCATATACATACAATTCCACTTTGCTATACTCAAAAGCAAAGGGGGTATCACAAGCAAGAAATATTGGAATTGAAGCTGTAAAATCGAGATACATCACATTTATTGATGATGATGACTGGATTAGTTCTTGCTATTTGGAAGAAATGTTGGCACAAGCAGAAAACGATGCTATCGTAGAAACTTATGCAAAATCTGTAGATGAACGTAAAAAAGAAGAAAAAGAACATTTTCTTGGTATTGCTTTTAAAAATAGCCAAAAGCACAAGAAACATAATATTCTGAATTCTCGTAGTTTTTTCTCCAGTTCTTGCTGTAAACTAATAGACATAAATTCTATCGGTAAAGAACGTTTTGTAGAAGGAATCACACATGGTGAAGATGCCTTTTTCATGTATAAGATTTCATATCGCATTAAAAAGATTAAGACGACTTCCGAAAAGGCAATTTATTATGTGAGAGAAAGACAGGATTCTGCATCAAGGAATACTCAAATAAGAAATAAGAAGAAAAAGATGGAACGAAAAATGTTGTATTTATACTCTTCTACATATTTTTCTCATCCGTTTCGATACAACTTCTTATTTACAGTGACTAGAATCATAGCAACATTAAGAAAGCTACTATTAGAATAGCAGCTTTCTTAATGTAACTTATTGATAAACTTTTATCCAATCTATTTCTGTTTCATAAATTGTATTCAACATAGGAGTATTCCAGCCTTCATCCCCTACACTCTGATTAAGGATAATATAATATGGGCGATCAAATGTCCATTGTCCTTCTTCGACCTCTTCGGAGTCATTTGATTTAAAAAACGTTCCTATTATTCTTCCATCAACATACATAGCTATATAAGTAGGAGTCCACTCCATTCCAAAGATATGCCATTGATTAGGTGTCACTTTCTGAGCAAAAGAATTTTGCTGTTCAGTTTTACCTAATATAAAAGAACTATGAGAATGTACTGTTTGATGGGATTTCTGGTCAGTACCAAAAAATTCCACAACATCAATCTCACCATATCTATAAGGATTTCCATGATTCTCTGGCAACAACCATACAGCAGGGAAATTACCCGGCAAAAAATTGGTTTTCATTTTCACCTCTAATTTTCCATATTTGAAAGAAAACTTACCTTTAGTACAAATTGCGCCAGTTAACATTTTCGCAGAATCTGCAAAAGCAGTATTTGGTATAGCCCGACATATCAATTTACCATTTCTCCTAAGAACAACTGATTTAGAATCAGATATCCATCTTGACCACTTATAAGGTTCTCGATCAGGGACTATCCATTTTGTCGTATCAAAACGCTCCTTTCCTATAGAATTAAAATCATCATAAAAAATCAATTTCCAACTTTTTTCTTTAGCCTGAACAGGAATAGAGTCAGAAATTAATAATCCACATAAAAGCAATAAAAATAACCTAATACAATTAACTTTCATATCTTTTTCTTACAATGTTAACACAAAAAACTCATTTTTTTGAACAAAAAAATAACTTTTAATAATATTTTTATATTTGTATGACGTCCTTAAAGTCATGCAAGAAATCCATGTATAACATGTACTCACACATATAATAATCCAGTATTCTGTTTTTCGAACTGATACAGATGATTTAACACCAGACGAACATACTCTTCATTATTGAATATATACTTTTTGCGTTCACTCCATTGATTAATATGCAAAATCACCAGTTCATATACTTTTTGAGGTTTCATTATCAGCCACTCCTTAAGATCTGCATTGTTATGCAAGATAAAATCAACAGTTGACAATAACTCCAAAAGATAATTGGAATAAAAGCCAGAGAGGAAACTTGCTGTTTTCTTACAAATATCCTCATAATGCCTATTCTCTTCTTTTGCAAAGAAGTCCTGGACATCTTTGAAAGTATCTGGTGACAACCAAATAGGATCAAATGGTTTTTGTTCCATCTGTCCTACACCTTTTAGATAACTTCCGTTTAAGTAATGAAGAACAAATCTTACCTTACCGGAATAAGGACCATAATAATACTGTCTAAACTGTAATTTAAAACTATCCTTTGCTCCAAATTTTTGCAGAAAATATGCCAGCTTTTCTGCAGCAAATTCAGACGCAAATTCACCTTCAGAAACCAAGGAACAGAGCATATATAGCAACATAGCTCTTGCTGGAGTCAATTTCACTCGTTCAGATTTCATCAACTCTATAATTGCTTCATTTGGTTCATAAAGTATAATGTCACAATTCAGCTCAGACAATTGGTTAATAATCATCTGTTTTACAACATTCCAATCCAAGCCACCATTATGACTGCCTAATGGAGGTATTGCTATAGACTCGATATGATATTCAAGAATCTTATCTTTCAAATCTTTAAGTCCCATCTCTATATAGGAATACTCAGAGGGCTTTCTCCAGGTCGTTTTTGTAGGAAAATTTACTATGATTTTATTTATTCCATATACATTTTGTTCATGAGTTATGAACATAGAACCAACCCGAACAAGTTTATCTTTACATGCCTTTCTGTATAGAATATAATTATTAGGGTAAGCCTCCTTAAATTGCAAAGCTATACCTTTACCCATCACTCCCACAGTATTTACTGTATTGACAAGTGCTTGAGCAGAACTTTCCAATAAATTGCCTTTTACAAATCTAATCATATCTAATAATAATATTCTGGTTTAACAATAATTTTTTCTTTAGGAATCCCAAAAGAAATCATTTTTTCTAAAGCTTTCTCACTATAAACAAGGAATCCTACTATAAATTGAGGTGGAATCTCATCCTTAAATAACAATTCAGCCTCTTTTTTCCGTTTCCTATCGTCCCAAGGCGATTGATTGAACCAATATGTTGCATATACATCCTCCTGTTTTACAAAACTATCCAATCGTTGCAAATCTGACTTAGAATAGAATTTACTCATATTATTTAATGCATGTCCATCTGTAAAAACGCAATGCAAATCACTACAAATTACATCCTCTATACGTATTACACAATAGACTATCTCATCTGGGGCTTTCTTTGTCAAAATACCATTACCATTCTGAATATTATATAACATAGGGGATCTTGGTCCAAAATAGAAAGGAATATATTCGGATAGTAAAGATCCATCTGGCAGCAGCTTCGTTGAGCGGGCATCCATAACCGACATATCTCCTATAGGTACATAGCTATCACTTGCAAAAGGTGAATTATTATGTACCAAACCATATTTCATAACATGAGGTATGTTATTTATATGGATAATTCTAAAAGCAAACTTAATATGCTTCTTAAAATTTGTATTATCTTCCAAAATTAAATTTGATTCTAAATCAATACAAATATACGATTTTTATTTGAAACACACAAATATCGTTTGGTCTATTCAATAAAAATTAGTTTTTTTGATATTGTTTTAAAACCCAGAAAATTCAAAACCAACCACTATTCACGTTTCTTTCAACCACATATTTCTTCATCATATTAATTCAGAACACACAAAATAAATATTTTATGATTTTTTTGAACCAAAAATAACATTTAATAATATTTTTATAGTATCTTTGCAACTAAAATAATAAAAATGGCAAATAATATCGTTTCAGTAATTATGCCTACATATAATACAGGCAAATTACTATTTGGTAGCATCAATAGCGTACTGAACCAAACATATTCTAATATAGAATTGCTCATTGTAGATGATTGCTCATCAGACGAAGAAACAAAAAGAATTCTTAATGATTTTTCACTGAAAGATTGTCGAGTAAATGTTACCTATCTGAAAAGTAATCACGGACCAAGTTATGCCCGTAATATTGCAATAGAAAAAGCCACAGGGCGATACATTGCATTTTGTGACAGTGACGACAAATGGCATCCCGAAAAAATCGAAAAACAAATTGATTTAATGGAGAAAAAGAATTGCGCACTATGCTGCAGTGCCTACTGTATCTGTGATATTCATAACAATATCGTTGGCATAAACATCCCTCCTAAGCACATTACATTAAATCAAATGAAATATGATAATAAGATTGGCTGCACTACTGCAATATATGATATTAAAAGATTAGGTAAGAAATACTTCATGCCCAAATTATATAAAAGTGAAGATTGGGCTTTATTCTTACAAATAATAAAAGCATGTAAGGATTGCTATGCCTATACAGAGGAACCACTTGCCTACTATTGTCTGAGAAGTGAATCCTTATCAAGCAATAAATTTTCAATGATAAAATACAATTTAGCAGTATATCAGGAAATATTAGGTTATAATCCAATAAAAGCCTATACTACATTCTTATTAGGCTTCATACCATCATATTTCAAAAAAATCATAAGAAGAAAAATTGACAGCTATAAATATCTTAAGAAACATAGTAGTTTTACACAAAAATAAATACGCAATATAGACATAACTCTTTCAAAGAACCTGTATCAATAAGGGCAAACAACGAAATCATTGCTTGCCCTTATTGAACATTTTTAGAATTATGCTAACCTTTTCTAATTAGCCACTCTCCTATCGTCCGCTGGGTACTGTCATAGTTCACACCCACCTTCACTAATTTCTTACCACTTGCAGTATAAGGTATTAAATAACCCTTTTCATCAATCTGTCGCAATGCATCTTCTGCAGATCCATCATACTTAAGTTCAAACACATAAATCGTATTAGGCAACTGTAGTACAGCATCAGCCCTACCAATAGCACTCTCCTCCTCCACCTTAATGAACGCTCCCATCAGGTTGAATATCAGATAAAAAACCGTTTGAAAATCACGCTCATTCTTATTGCTTAAGCGGTTAGAAATACTTGAGAGATAAGCCTTCAGACGATTCATTGCCCCTTCAATATTCTCATCATAAAGAAAATCTATGAACTCTGTCACCAAACCATTGTTGTCTATTGAAACTGGAGACAGATAGTTAGGAGACAGACTTCGCAACATTCCTATCCTCACCTCCTTGTTAGGATAACCCAACTGATAGCTCTTGGTAAGGGGCTTATAGCCCTTGATTGTAAGATAGCCACTCTGATAGAGCAAAGGTAAGGCGGAAGTCATCTGCTCGGGAGAAACATCGAAATCATCAATAGTAACTCCTTTTGTCTCTATATCCATCACGTTAACATGGTATTTCTGCAAACTCTTTATCAGATAACTTGGCGTACCAGAACCAAACCAATAGGATTCTATGGCTTGACCATTCATGGCGCGAATCAAGCTGAAAGGATTGAAAACATCCTCGGAATGCTTGCTGAAGTGATAACCATCATAATATAAGCGAAGTTCTTCTAAACATTCATCATAGGTTAATCCAAGAGCATCACCCAACCCTTCAACATCAGGCTTCATTACAGAAGTAAGTTCCGTCATACTTATACCGCAAATGGCGGAATATTGATCGAACATACTGATATTTTCCAGATTGTTCAACTCACTAAAGATACTGAGCTGAGAGAACTTGGTAATTCCTGTAATGAAAACGAATTCCAAGTATGGGTCAAGCTTTTTCAGAGGGCTATAGAAGTTTTGCATGATACGACGGAGTTGTTGCAGGTTGTCTTTCTCATGCACTACATCTAACAACGGAGCATCATATTCGTCAATGATGACTACAGCCTTCTGACCTGTCTGCTTGTAAGCGCGCTTTACGATACCTTCCAGTCTTTCATTAGGATAAGTCTCACCTTCCCCTTTACCATAAAGTTTTTCGTAAGGTAAAAGTTCCAGATTTAGATAACTGACCAATGTTTCTGCATCCATGTGCTTAGCACCACTCATATCAAAATGAAACACAGGATGTTTCACCCATTCCTTCTCATAATCAGCAATGGCAAGTCCTTCAAAAAGTTCTTTTCTTCCTTCGAAATAAGCCTGAAGGGTAGATGCAAAGAGAGACTTTCCAAATCGTCGTGGACGACTCAGAAAGATAAACTTCATTTTTTTCTCTCGAAAATTCACGATATATTTTGTCTTATCTACATAGAGATAATTACCCTCACGAATATTCTCAAAAGTCTGTATTCCTACAGGATAGAAATTAACTATTTTTGCCATAATACTCAGTTTTCTGCAAAGATAAGGGATTTCTACGGATTTTCCAAAATTTTACTCGTATTTTTAAGGAAACTACCTATTTTCTAATATCAATATGTAGTAGTCTAAAAAAAATAGAGAGAAAAATTGAAAAAAAAAGTAATTTCATACAATATTCATATTACTCTATCGTTAATAAAATAAATGTAAAAGTTAAAAAATGAACACAATGCCTATAAATAAGCTCACTTCCTACGAAGAAGTTGAGCTTCCAATAGAAGAAACATCTCAAATACCATCTTTTATCAAGATGAATTCCGATGTAAACAATCCTCGATTCATTGCAGATGGCATGAATGAGTTTGAGCGCAATATCAAGCGCATCGGTGACTTTTTGCTTTCAGGAATAAGTCTCATCATATTTTCACCTCTATTTGTCATCTGTTACATTCTGGTGAAAAGAGAGGATGGAGGTCCTGCTATCTTCAAGCAAGAACGCATCGGGCGCTTTGGACGACCTTTCTATATCTATAAATTCCGTTCGATGAGAGTGGATGCAGAGAAGAATGGTCCTCAGCTTTTCGGGCACAAAAAGGATACTCGTATGACAAATATTGGAGTTTTCCTTCGCGACCATCACCTCGATGAACTTCCTCAGCTCTGGAATGTATTTAAGGGTGATATGGCGTTTATTGGTCCTCGCCCTGAGCGCAAGTTCTATATTGATCAGATTATGGAGCATGATCCTCGCTATGAGTATCTCTATCAGATTCGTCCAGGAGTCACCTCCTACGCTACCCTCTACAATGGTTATACTGACACCATGGAGAAAATGCTGCGACGTCTGGATTTAGATCTCTACTACTTAGAGAATCGATCATGTTGGTTTGATGCTAAGATCCTCATCAAGACTTTCATCAATATCGTTTTTGGAAAGAAATTCTAAGAATAAACTTAAGAAATTAGGGCAAGCACCTATCCCGGTTGCTTGCCCTAATTGTTTATATATTTACTTTTCCTTCCACTCCTCTATCGTACCAGTCTTCGACGAGAAGTTGACACCTATCTGATGAATATGTCGGGCATCCGTAGCGTACTCCTTGGCATAACCCTTTTCCTTTATTTGCTGCAAGGCTCCTTCTGCCGATCCGTCCAGCTTGAACTCGAAGATATAGACATCGTTAGGGGTCTCATAGACACAATCCGCCCTACCCTTGCTCGTCTCCTTCTCACGAAAGAGCATATAGCAACTCAACATACGGAGGAGCAAATAGAAAGTATAATCGAAGTATCGCTCATACTCTCGCTCATCATTCCTGCGACGCACACTGTACGGAATGCTGGCGAGGAAAGCTGTGAGCGAATCCATGAATTCCTGTAGCTTACCTTGCTTCAACTGATGTACAGAAGTAATGAGCCAACTTGCAGAATCCTCCTTTGTCTGGAGATAAGCATTTGCCAAGATTGTAAGAAGTCCTTCTCTCACTTCATTGTTCGGGATATCGAGCAAGAACGACTCCGTGTCCTGGTCATAATCCTTGATGGTGAGATAGCCACTTTGGTAAATCATCGGCAAAGGCATCTCTATATCCGCCTTATAGTCATCAAACTGTGGCACCCCATAATATTTTCCTACCAATTCATCCAGATTCTCATCAAAATGATTCAACAGACGCACAAGATAAGTAGGCGTGCCGCTTTTAAACCAATACCCACCTAACTTCATGTTGTAAAAAGCATTGAGCAAGCTGAAAGGATTGAAAACATCCACCATTTTCTCACTGAAGTGATAGCCGTCATATTTCATTTTCAACTTTTGCAGCATCTCTTCTTCCGTGCAATGATATATCTGGGCAATTTCCGCTATAGGCTCGGCAAAATATTTCTCCAGTTCATCCTTGGTAATACCACAGAGAGCCTCGTAATTTCTGCTTAAGCTGATGTCAGCAGGTTGGTTAAATCCACTGAACATGCTGATTTGCGAGAATTTCGTAACACCAGTGAGGAACACAAAGCGAAGGTCTGCGTCAGCCCCCTTAAAAGTGGTATAGAAAGACTTCATGATGTTGCGATGCTTTTCCTCCAAACTAATCATCTTACCAAGATGTTCGACCTGATAGTCAAGTTCTATTACGTCCAAAATCGGCTTGTCGTATTCATCAATGAGCACGACGGCACCAAGACCCGTTTTCTCATGAGCAGCTCGAAGTACTTTTTGAAAACGCAACCCCAAGTCATTACTGGTCTTGGCAACTTCATATTGAGCTTCCCATTCGGTGAGATTATCCGACAGTACATCTTCTAAAACTCCATCATTCAGATAGTTGCCCGTACTGAAATCTATGTGAAACACAGGATATTGCTTCCATTCAGTCTCCAGCTTGTCAATAGCAAGTCCCTTGAATAGCTCCTTGTTTCCACGGAAATATTGTTCCAAGGTTGACACAAGAAGACTTTTTCCGAATCGCCGAGGGCGACCCAGAAAATATATGTTTCCCTGTACTAGTTGGTATATCAAATCAGTCTTATCAACATAGACATAACCACCATCGATTATTTTGTCGAAAGTCTGAATTCCTATTGGATATTTCATATTGCTCACATTTTTCCGCAAAGTTACATTTTTTCTTTGAAACTGCCAAATGATTATAGCTATTTATTTAATAACGACAAATATTTTCGCAATACAGATGGGTGACAGGGGTGACAGACCCCTCCACAAAAAAAACAGGAAACTCGTGTCACTGGTGTCACCCAACAAACTGGCTCCAATAAAGGGCTTGACAGAAAACGGTGACAGGTGACACTTTTATATACTCTTTTTTTTATGACTTACCGC
>OMAD01000006.1_pt1 | contig 161557 bp, 137 predicted proteins | sample 1644581 | NCBI WGS metagenome assembly OMAD01 (sample SAMEA103958120, study PRJEB25191) | human gut metagenome | biome: human-associated habitat [ENVO:00009003]; feature: intestine environment [ENVO:2100002]; material: feces | place: Germany | collected 2013/2015 | reverse complement strand
GAAAATAGATAAAAGATTGATAATCAGAGGGAGACATCCAAATTGGAGGGTAGTGTCTCCAATGCATAAAAAAAAGATGAAAAATAGGTGTCACCGTCACCTTTTGAAAATTTTGTAAAACTTTATACTTTTCAGAAACAACCTATTTGCAGGAGCGAAATGACTTGTTTACGAGTCCTAAATGACTTGTTTGCGGGTCCTAAATGACTTGATTACGAGTCCTAAATGACTTGTTTGCGGGTCTTAAATGACTTGATTGCAGGTCCTAAATGACTTGTTTACTGATGCCAAATGACTTGTTTCCAAACACACTTTTTTGGAAGAAAAGCATCAAAAAGGGATAGAAAAGCATCAAAAGGGATAGAAAGGGATAGAAAAGCATCAAAAGGGATAAGTAAGCGCCGGAGAAACTGTAACTTTGCAGCGTCCTTCAGAACTTGAAGTGGCAGAATTTGGTATAACAAACAAAAAATGGAAAAATGGAAAAGCAAATAACACTTTCAGAAAGCAACAAAAAAGTCGAACTGATATTGACATCAATCCGACTTTTGAATATTTTCAAAACAAGAATCCGTTTAGAACTTCTTGAATTTCAACCTCAAGGTCTTCGAACGAAGAATCATCTTGCTTCCGCTGAGTGCTTCCTTAGCGAAACCTTCCGGAAGATTGTTGATTCCGTAGTATCGCAAATCGTTGGTAACCTCGGTCAAAGGAATATCACCACCATTGTCCTGATGGCCATGATTAATAAAAGCCTGAGTAATCTTCAAACTATCAGAAGTTTGCTCAAAGCGGAAAAACATCCGCTCAGTATTATTGTCATACTGTGTTGCCGCAATCAGTTTATGCTCAATTCCCCAGAAGACATGCAACTTAGACATATCAACCGTCTTGCCATTCTCAAGAGAATCAATACTCTCCAGATGCCAGAAGCCATCAAGCTTGCCATTGTCACTGGATTCCAGTTCACAGGAAGAGAAAGCAAACATGCTAATAGCTACAAAAGCTACCATCATGGCGTGAACAATCTTATATTTTTTCGTAAACATATTCATACTCCGCTATTAAAGTTTAAAGATGCCAGACTTGCTTACCGTCAACTGGAAACCAGCATTATGACCCAACATCTGGTCGCTTCCAAAATCCATACCATACGCACCTTTCACCTTCCAATCATGGTTAAAGTGATAAGCACCCTCAACCAGGAAGCTGACATTGTGATGCATTTTATTGAATGGAATCCTATAAGTACCCCATCCTTTCTGGAATGTACCCAATACTCTATATCCGAAACGTTCAGTTGGCATACCGTCAAAACCTAAGTGATAAGCAACAAAACGGTTATTTAAAACCCGAATGCTTCCATCGGTGTTATAAATTGGAGAACGGTAAAGCGGATTACCCATCACCTGTCCCCAATGCTGCCAACCTGGATAATTGGAATGATTATAATAATCATCACTACCTCCAAGATGGTCTGGAATATTCTGTGTACGATCATGATAGCAAGGACCGCTCTGATACTTTGTGTAAATATACTCTAAGACCACATTGCGCAACCAAGTTCCATATTTGACATTCAACTCCAATCCAAGAAGCATGTCCTTCAACTTATATCGATAATAACGGCGCTTGGTATGAGTATTCCATTGATCACCCGTACCGTATCCATCATAATCGAGGAAGAACATAGCACTATGGTCCTCGAAGAAATGATCTCCATAAAATCCGAGTTTCCAGGAATCAGCATCATAATTGATACGGAACACCCAACTGCCCAGCGTATTACCAGCTACATTATGATACTCCTCCCCATCAGAAGCATCGTAACCACCTGGTATAAAAGCCTGCCACATACCCTTCAAACCTCCTTGAGTTGGTTCGACATGCATCACGCCATTCACTTTTTTATACGGCGTACCTCCAAACTCAGCTGCCATTTCCAGTCCCAACTCCACGCTCAGCGGGAAGAAAGAACCCTCATTACCTATCCTCAAATATCCCGCCTTGCTATGATAGAGCATACCATCAGCATACTTGGACTGGCGCTGGGTAAAATCGTGCTGCCAGTTCTCATCGGTCATCTTACCATAGGCAATATGTCCCTTGATGGCTAACCAATGATGGGCAAAAGGAAGGGTCCAATACTCCGGCAATGCCAAGCGAACCTGTGGTACCGGACGGGCATTGATACCCAAAGTCTGGCTACCACTGCTTAAAGTCTGATTCTTCAGTTCCATCGGATACTCCTTGGCACCGATACTCAGCACACCATGCAGCCAGCGAGCTTCCACAAAAGCCTGCTGAACCACCACATTACTCGTATAATGAATCGGTGCTGCCACATCCAAGCCATAACCGATGCCCCAACGACGGGCTGAATCAGTACCCAACGGACGGATGACACTACCACGGAGATAACCATTATTCTTCTCCAGCGAACTGAGTCCATGCTTATTGGCATTGAGCCAAAGCGGAGTCTTACCCTTGGAGAAAGAACCCTGCATCTCCACATTGTAATGAATGTCCTTGCCCAAATCCAACTTACCCGGATCTACATCCTCCTGCCAAAGATACTGGGCAGAAACTGAAAGAGGTAAAAGCAGGAATGCACTAAAGACAAACGCTTTTTTCTTATTAGTCTGATAAAATTTCATCTAAAATTACATTCGAAAGTTTTAATAATAACGGAATTTTTCACCTTTTATTATATATAAGGGACAAATTATTGCATTAAGATAATGACCTTTAGGGAATTTCCCCCACCTCTTTAGGGAAAAACCTTTCCTTTGCCAGATATTTCGTCGTATCTTTGCAGCAGAAATAAAACAAGAAGTCAAACTTATAAAGAGATATGATTATGAAGAAGTTTATATTAGCCCTTGTAGCAATGGTCACAATGACCTTCACTACTGCATCTGCAATGAGTTACGAGCAGGCTCGCCAGCAAGCTCTCTTCTTGACAGATAAAATGGCCTACGAGTTGAACCTCACAGAAGATCAGTATGAGGCTGCTTACGAAACCAACCTCGATTATCTGATGAGTGTCAATACAGTGGATGACCTCTACGGAATCTACTGGAGACAGCGCAATATGGACTTGAGCTATATCCTCCTGGACTGGCAATATCGCACATTCATCAATGCCACATACTTCTATCGCCCTCTCTACTGGGACGCTGGTTACTGGCATTTCGGCATCTATGCCAGATATCCTCACCGCGACTACTTCTACTTCGGTCGCCCTCACTTCTACGTTTCCTATTGTGGAGGTCACAGCTGGAGAATGAATGGTGGTAGAAGCTGGTATCATGGACGCAGCTTCGGTGGTCCACGTCCTGGCGGTCATCCAAGAGTGGGTATGCGTGACGGATTCAACAGAGGAGATTTCGGTCGTGGACAGAGTTTCGGAAACATGAACCGAAATAATGGAAACTCAAACCGCAACAACGGGCAGAGCTTCGGAAATATGAGCCGAGGCAATGATAATCGCCCTCAGAGCGTGAACAGACCACAGAATAATGGTGGTTTCGGCAATCAGAGCAGCAGTTTCGGCAACCAGAACCGTCAGTTTGGTAATCGCCAGAGCAGTACTCGTACTACTGTTACCCGCGAGAATCCATCAAACAACAGCAGACCTGGTGGTTCTTTCGGTGGCAACCGTGGAGGCTTCGGTAGTGGTTCTTCTATGATGCGCAGCTTTGGCAGTGGCAATACTACCAGCCCATCCAAGAGTTTCACTCCTCGTTCTAATCCTGGGAATGGTGGTGCTTCTTTCGGAAACAGTTCTCGTTCCTTCGGTGGTAGCAACCGTTCTGTAGGTGGACCTACAAGAAGTAATGGTGGTGGTTCTCACGGCAGTTTCGGAGGACGCAGATAATTTTGGAAACATTAATTCATAAGATATAAAAACAAAAGAGTTATAAAATTCAAGTAAAAACAAAAGAGAGTTATACAATACGCTGATAATAAGTTAAAGAACAGACCATTTATATGCATAACATTTACCATGCTGAATAATTAAGTATAGTAAAAGATGAAAGTTCAATAGGTTCAACATAGGTAAAAGGACCAATAGAGAGTTATTTACAGAGGCTTCCCCTTTCTCCTGCAACGGAGAATACGGGAAGCCTCATTTTTTTATATTAATCAAACGTTTCTTTCAAGATAATAAAAAACACGTATGATGATTCATTCAAGAAACTGTTCTTATATCAGATATAGAACTGAATAGAACAACTGGGCGGCGAATACATAGAGCACGATGAGAGGAGAAACCTTAGAAATACCATACGACATACAGCAGAAAATATCCTCCACTCCCTTCAGGTTGTCACTGATAACACCGAAACTGCAGCAGACTACGGTTACGGCAAAAGCGGTATAAGGTATGATGCTCTGCGTAAAACTACTTGGAAAGAGACCGCCCATCACATTCAGAAGGATGGCATGAGGCAGCAGGGTGAGTGCCAGCATGATAATCACAAATACCCCCAACTCGAAACTTGCCACGCCCATTGCAAAGCGCTGACGATATTCATCTGGCTTATAATGGACAATACCACTTCTACAGAAAGCTCCATAGGCGATACCACCCAACACCAGCCACACTAATACGGGCGAAGCTAAATGATCCTGGAACTGACCGAAGAACCAGCGGAGGCCCTCAGAACTCAAGAGCGAACGGTTATAGTTCTCCGGCATCGCAGCCGTCAACAGCCACGAAGTCAGCATCAGCAGGATTTGAGCCACGCCCAAACCTAAAGCCAAATACGAAAACACCTTCATTTTCTTCATCGTTCTCTCTATTCTTTTCCTGATTAAATTCTATTCTATATCTTTCTTGATGCCGCAGCTTATTCTGGATCAGCTTCGAGATTGTCGATATCTAAGATGCGAAGTTCGCAGGCTCTTACCACCAGACGGGTAGCATTGATGCCCATACCATTGTTGCCATCAGGGAAGAGTTTCTGTACCAGTTCGTTCTGTCGCTTTTCCAAACTCTTCACACCGAAAGGCATACCTCTCAAATTGGTAATCTGCTCCTTGGTATAGCCGAGGGCGAGATGGCGAAGGAAGCGCTCGTCATATTCGTCAATCTCATAATTGACCAAAGCCTCCTGGCGCATCAACTGACTATTGACACTTTTCTTGAAACGTTCTACGATCTTCTGCAGAATCGGCTGATTGAATACCATCTTCTTACCACTCATGCAGGAAGCCACATCGCCACGGGTCAGGAGTTCCCCACTCTTCAGGATAATACCATCGCAACCTGCATCAAGAACATCCACCCAGAGCTTCTCATTCAGGATTTCTCCCGTGAAAATCAATACCTTTACGTTAGGATACTGTTCCTTGGTATAGCGGCAGATTTCTACACCCACCGTAGTGGAACCGCCCAAACCAAGATCGAGAAGCACGAGGTCAGGCAACTGCTGTTTGATGAGTTTCCAATAGCTCACCTCACTGTCAGCTGTTCCAATAATCTCAGCTTCAGGTATATCGTTTTTGAAAATTCCTTCCGTACCTTTCAGTTCCAAAGGTACATCCTCTACTATGATTACTTTAAAATTGTCCATCATCGTTTATTTGAGTCTATGTTGAATTTATGTTTTAACTATCTTTGATTCTATACTAACATCCCCGGCAACACCACCTCAATGACCAGGAATCCATCATCAGAGGGCTTTGCCTGGATACCGCAGCCACGAAGATTGGTTGTTTCTCCCATTTCCCTCACTATCTGGCGGCAAACTAAGAATCTCATATCCACGGTCAGCGGAGTGAAAAGGCGATGATGCAAGGAATCGTCGTATCTCAATCCTGGGAAGACAAACTGGCAGGTGGCATAAGCCGCATGCACAGTTTTGATTTCCTGTTTCACTTGCGTGATGGCAATACCATGCGCCTTGGCAAGATCCTTCACGGTTTCCTGTATCAGTCGGAAGAGATAATCCTTCAGCGCAGCATCACACTTCAGATTGGTTTCCACCTGTTCCATCGCCTGCGCACTCAGCATCAGATAGATGGACTTATAGTAATCTACCAATTCTTTCAGAGAAGCTACATCATCGGGGGATGCCTCTATCAACTGTCGGATACGTGACGGATAATACATCGTCTCATGCTTCAACGTAGAGAGGCAATTATCTAATACAGAATTAGATACGTGCAAACGATCATTTTCAAATCGCACCCGTCTCAACTCATCTTCCAGCAGTTGATTATCTGCCTCCTTGCCAGTCGATAAATCCAGTCCACGTTTCAGTTCTTCCTCTATCTCATGCACCACCTCATCCAAACGGAAATTGACACGGGTATGCCGGGACTTCTTGCTCCATATTTCCCTGATGCGCTTCAACTTCTCCGGTATAGACTGGTCGCTGAGCAACAGAAGATTGATATCACGGATGCGATCCACCGCAAAGCGATAGGTCACTACATGGCGATAATAGAGCAGATAGTAGGCTATCGGCAACTGCAACAACAGGAGAAAGAGCAGGATGACAGCTACCGTCTTGGAGTTTTCCGAACTCTGCATCGTGCGGACATACTCAGGCAGTGTATTATCAGTACTCCGTTCCCGGAAGAGTTTGGTATAAACCTTATTGTTTCTATCATACAAAGTCCATTGATGCAAGGCAAGCGCAGCCACCGCACTCTCATTTCTGATGTCGAGAATAATGCTGTAGTCGGTCGTCACACTATCAGCAAACCATTTCAGTTCGGCAGCTTGAGAGAGTTTTGGACTGCTCACCATCAGATTTTTACCCTGAGGATACTGGCGCAGATAATGCTGATTGAGATAGTAGATGGCAGAATCTGCAAATGCCAAGGTACGCTGGTATGTACCATTGATATTGCTAAAATAAGCACTGTCGGCAAAGGCATCAGCCAAAGTGAGTTCTCGGGAAACCTTTCCGGTAGCCAGGGTATGATGATGTATCTGGGATGCAAAAGACGACACGGATGATGCCAACAAAAGAATGACACCAACGATCATCCGTCCGATTCCCTTAGGCAGTCGGAAACGGAACACACTACCCTTTCCCACTTCACTCTCTGCCTCAATATGACAAATATTGAAGATACTGCTCACCTTCTTATATTTCTCGATAATACCCTTGCAGTTGAGGAGTCCGAATCCATGACCGCCCGTATAGGTACGGTCGAAGACATGAGCCAATTGTTCCTCATCCATTCCCTTCCCGGTATCAGCGATGACGATTTCTACGTATTTATCATGTTCCTCTGCAGAAACAGTAACCTTACCTCCAGCAGGAGTAAACTTGCGTGCATTGTCGGCTATCGTATTGATCATAAAGAGCGTCAGGGTGCGGTCTGCCTTCACCTTAGCTGCAGTTGGCTGCACATCGAGTTTGATCTTCTTCATCAGGAAACTCATCTTGCCCTTTGCCACAATATCGAAAAGCGGTTGGAGAGGGAAAGAGACGATACGGAGATTCAAAGTTCCCTGTCGCATCTGAATCCAGTTGGTCAGGATGGTGTTATACTGGTTGATCTTATCCGTCAGTTCTGAGATATACTCATACCGCTCCTGTTTTACCTCATCCGGGGTACTTTCATCATCCTCTGCCAACTTATCCACCTCATGAATCATGCGGTCGATGAAAGGCGTGATACTATTTACTAAAGAGACCTTGGCACGCTGCTCCAAATTACGTTTTTTATTGTCATCAAGATGCAAACGGGCTATAGATATCTCTTCATCCAATTCTTCTGTTATTTCATTTATATCATTGATATACTGTGCATTACGCTGCTTCCACTGCTCTAAAGGTTCAAGCAGGGAAGACAGCGGTTTAGACTGTATCTTTCTTCTTCGCATACGGTCGAAGAGATACAGGAGGATAACCACGAGCAATATCATGACGAGTACCGCTGCTATCATGAGATTGAGCTGCAGAGCATTATCATCAAGCAAGGTGGCGCGAGCTTCCAACTGCCTGTCCTGACGGGTTCGTTCCTGCAAGTCAAGATAGATATTGCGGTTGTAGTCACTCTGCTGTTTATTGTCGAGCGCAGAATATACCAAACAAAGTCGTTCACGGATAGAAGCCACCAGATCGGGAGCCGCCTTGATATTCTTGCTTACTTGTAAGGCACGAAGCAGACAATCGCCTGCAGAATTATAATCCTCTATAGCGAAGTAACATTCAGCCAGCGTACGGTAACCACCCGCTATCTGGTAGGTATCACCATAAGAGATGAAAAGGTTCAGCGCACGCTGAGCTAAATTACCAGCCAAGAGCGTATCTGGCATCTGTTCTACATTCAGATACTGGATAGCCGGCAGGTTATTTCGGATGAGGAAATCTCTCATCCTTCCATTCTGCAGATGTTCACTGATAGCCTGGAGGGCATTAGCCTGCCAGTAAGGATAACCGCCAGCCATCGTTCCATCAGACATGACAACTCGTCCGGCTGAAGCCAACATATAGCATTGTATCAGATAGTCAAATTCCGTCTGTGCTATCTGTTCAGACGTTCCATTGGTGATTGCACCACCCGAACCGATATTATATAGATAGTTGAGATACTGGGCAGTATCTGCTTCAAGTGCATCCGCATCAATATCGTTCAAAGCCTTCAGCATCGGTTCTTCCAGACCGACATAATAACAATAGGTGGCATCAACGATATCAAATTCGCTATGAGCATAGGTGGCACGTCGCCGCTCACGGGGTGGCAGATTGGAAGCCTCCTCGCCCAAGCGGCGCAAGCGCACCATCGCTTTCTCGCGATAGGAATAAAAATCTTTGTTGTGAGATTCCCGCTGACAGATGCGCATCATCTGCACATCAGCAATGAGAAGCTCCAGTTGGTTGTTGCTCTTTTCTTCCACAAGACCGAGCCATCGGCGAGCCTCCTTGTAGTTCATCTTTGCCATCTCTACAAATGCTAAGTTATTACAAGCCTCAGCATATCCGGCACTATAGTCATCAGAAAGAGCTAAAGCTCTCTGTGCCAACATCTTAGTAGAATCAAGGTCACGGTAGTGATAGGCGTATGAAAGTGTATTCAACCGATCCACCTCCTGCTTATGAGAAGGACCACAAGCTGAATAGAAAAACAGCGCCAACATCATCACAATGAAGGCGCTGAACTTTTGCGTGATATTAATTTTGGCCATTAAGCCATTAAATTTTCAATTAACCACGAGCCTTGGCAATATAGCCACGAGCCTCTTTACACTTAGCAGTAACTGCAGCCCAGTCGCCAGCAGCTACAGTCTCCTTAGGGAAGAGCTTAGAACCCATACCTACACAGAGAACACCTGCCTTGATCCAAGGAGTCAAGTTCTCTTCAGTTGGCTCTACAGCACCAGTAACCATGATATTGCTCCAGCGCAAAGGTGCCATTACATTCTTAACGAATGAAGGACCACCTACGTTACCTGCAGGGAATACCTTAGTTACATCACAACCTGCAGCCTGAGCATTGTTGATCTCAGTTACAGAACCACAACCAGGAGAATAAGGAACCAGGCGACGGTTGCATACAGGAGCAATCTCTGGGTTGAAGTTAGGACCTACGATAAAGTTGGCACCCAACTGGAGATAGAGAGAAGCTGTACCAGCGTCAACGACTGTACCAGCACCAAGGATCATCTCTGGGCACTCCTTGTCAGCCCACTTTACCAACTCACCGAAGATTTCGTGAGCGAAATCACCACGGTTAGTAAACTCGAATACACGTACGCCACCCTCATAACAAGCCTTGATGACGTTCTTGCAAATTTCAATATCCTTATTGAAGAATACAGGAACCATACCAGTCTCTTTCATGGCTGCCATGACCTGCATTTTGCTAAACTTTGCCATTTTTTATTTAAATATTAAATGTTAAGTGTTAAATGTTAAATAGGAAGAGAGCAAATGAATTCTTCACTCTTCACTCTTCCCTCTTCACTTAAATTATCGCTGAACGCGACCATTAGCGTTACCACCAGCAAGACTCTCTACCTCGTCAACAGAAACCAGGTTGAAGTCGCCAGGGATAGTGTGCTTCAAAGCAGAAGCAGCTACTGCAAACTCCAAAGCCTCAGCCTGAGTATTCTTAGTCAAGAGACCGTGGATCAAACCGCCAGAGAAAGAGTCACCACCACCTACGCGGTCGATGATTGGGTTGATGTCATAATGCTTGCTCTGGTAGAACTCCTCACCATTGTAGATAAGAGCCTTCCAGCCATTGTGTGTAGCAGAGAGAGACTCACGAAGTGTAGAAACCACATACTTGAAGCCAAACTCCTTCATCATACCCTGGAAGATACCATAGTATCCCTCAGCGTCAGTCTTACCACCCTCTACATCGGCATCTGGCTTGAAGCCCAAACAGAGCTGAGCATCTTCCTCATTACCGATGCAAACATCTACATACTGCATCAATGGACGCATAACAGAGATCGCCTTCTCTGAAGTCCAGAGCTTCTTACGGAAATTGAGGTCAACAGATACTGTTACACCGTGACGCTTAGCTGCCTCACAAGCCAACTTGGTCAACTCAGCAGCCTTGTCGCTGATAGCAGGAGTAATACCACTCCAGTGGAACCACTGAGCACCCTCCATAATCTTGTCGAAATCGAAATCAGATGGATCTGCCTCAGCGATAGAACTATGAGCACGGTCATAGATTACCTTAGAAGGACGCATAGAAGCACCTGTCTCTGCATAATAGAGACCAACACGGTCGCCACCACGAGCAATGAAATCGGTATTCACGCCATAACGACGGAGGGCGTTAACTGCAATCTGACCAATCTCATGCTTAGGCAACTTAGATACGAAGTAAGCCTCATGACCATAGTTAGCTACACTGACTGCTACGTTAGCCTCACCCCCACCAGGGATGATACGGAATGATTCACTCTGAATAAAACGATCATTACCTTCTGGGGACAAACGAAGCATGATCTCACCTAATGTTACAATTTTTGCCATTGCTTGAAATGTTTTTTAATTTGTTTCTTTATAGTTGTTCTTCGAATTCAGTATCAAATAATTTGCATTCTGTTCCGAATATCGTGGCAAAAATAATCATAATTTCTCAAATAACGAAACAAAATCGAGTTTTTTTTTAGATTTTGTGCAAAAAAGTGGCTGTGCATTCGCACAATTCAATTTTTTATTGTAAATTTGTACCGAATATTCTATATGTGGACGTACACTCGAAAATTGGAAGTTCTCAGAATTGCCTTCATCGCACAGTACACAAGCGTATCTACATATATTATATTAATGTACGCACGTGAAAGAAAGTGCATCATGGACTAAGTTTAATAATAAATGGGGTAAAAACCAGCAAACACTTAAAACATGGCCGAAAAAATAAGAATCAAAGATATCGCCGAAAGGGCTGGCGTATCTGTAGGTACTGTCGATAGAGTTCTTCACGACCGCCCTAACGTCTCCAAACCTGCCCGCGAAAAAGTGGAACAGGCGCTCAAGGAGATGAACTATCAGCCTAACATGTATGCCAGTGCTCTGGCATACAACAAGTCATATACCTTCTACTTGCTACTTCCGAAGCATGAATCTGAGGCTTACTGGGAGGAGATTGAGGAAGGTGCACGCAAATGCGAGGAAAGTAAACGCGATTTTCACATCAACGTGAAGATCAACTTCTATGAGCGCTCCAGCGAGGAGTCTTTCATCGAACAGGGAAAGGCTATCATCGAAGAAAAGCCGGAGGGGGTCATCATCGTACCTTCATCTCTTGAAATAACCAGAGCGCTTACCGACCAGTTGCATGAGTTGAACATTCCGTTCATTTTGCTCGACTCCTACATGCCTGATCTCCGCCCACTTTCCTTCTTCGGACAGGATTCTTTCTGCAGTGGTTTTTTCGCTGCCAAGATGCTCATGATGCTTGCTTTCAAAGAAAAGGAGATTATGCTGATGAGACAGACAAAGAACGGAATCGTGGTCAGCAAGCAGCAGGACAATCGCGAGGTAGGGTTCCGTCACTATATGCACGACCATTTCCCAAGCGTCAAGATCAATGTGCTCGACCTGCCACTCGATGGTTCCCGCGCTGAGTTCACGAAGATGCTGGAGAAATATTTCGCTACATATCCTGACACACATCATTGCATCACCCTCACCTCGAAAGCTCATATCGTGGGGGACTTCTTGCTGAAGACCAACCGCCGTGATGTTCAAATTATGGGATATGATATGGTGGAGAAGAATGCAAAATGTCTGAGAGAAGGAAGCATCTCCTTCCTTATCGCACAGCATGCCTACATGCAGGGATATAACTGTGTGGAGACGCTCTTCCGGGCACTCGTTCTCAAGAAAAAGGTAACACCCGTGAACTATATGCCTATCGAGTTGCTGATGAAGGAGAATATCGACTTCTACCGCCGAACTCAATTATAGGAAGATAGTAGGAATTAATAGAATTTCATATAATTATAAATATTAAAAAACATAACTACAGATGAAACAATCAAGCTTTATCAAAATTAACCCTGCCGACTCGGTAGTGGTTTGCTTGTGCCCTATGAAGAAGGGCGAGACCATCGAAGTAGATGGTAAGTCTATCACCCTCTTGCAGGATACTCCTGCCGGACACAAAGTGCTCATTAACGATGCACCTGAAGGAAAGGACATCATCAAGTACGGTTACCCTATCGGTCATGCTAAGAAAGATCTGAAACAGGGTGAGTGGGTCAACGAGAATAACCTCAAGACCAACCTTGCCGGCACTTTGGAATATACTTACAATCCTGTGGATGAACAGTTGAACATCGAGAAAGAAGACCGTACTTTCCTGGGCTACGTGCGCAAGAATGGTGAGGTCGGTGTAAGAAACGAGATCTGGGTAGTTCCTACCGTAGGCTGCGTGAATGGCATAGCGGAAAAACTGGTAGAGCAACTCAAGGAGGAAACAAAATGCGAAGGCATTGATGCCATCCATGCTTGGCACCACAACTTCGGCTGTTCTCAGCTCTCTGGCGACCACGAGAATACCCGCAAGGTGCTTCGTGACATCTGCCTCCATCCAAATGCTGGTGCTGTGCTCGTTCTTTCACTCGGATGTGAGAATAATCAGCCTGACGAGTTCATGGAGATGCTCGGCGACTATGACAAGGATCGCATCAAGTTGCTCGTAACCCAAAAGGTGGAAGGCGACGAACTGGAAGTGGGTATGGATATGCTCTGGCAGCTCTACGACAAGGCTAAAACTGACAAGCGTCAGGAAGTTCCTGTCAGCAAGTTGCGCGTAGGTTTGAAGTGCGGTGGTTCTGACGGGTTCAGCGGTATTACTGCCAACCCATTGGTAGGTGAATTCTCGGATTGGCTCGTTGCTCAGGGCGGTACTTCTATCCTTACTGAGGTGCCTGAGATGTTCGGTGCAGAGACGATTCTCATGAACCGTTGTGAGAACAAGGAATTGTTCGATAAAACCGTTCACCTCATCAATGATTTCAAGGAATACTTCCTGAGTCATGGCGAACCTGTTGGCGAGAATCCTTCACCAGGCAACAAGGCTGGCGGTATCTCTACATTGGAAGACAAGGCTCTCGGTTGTACACAGAAGTGCGGTCGTGCACCAGTCAGCGGTGTATTGCAGTATGGTGACCGTCTGGAGACAAATGGTTTGAACCTCCTTTCAGCACCAGGCAACGACCTTGTAGCAGCCACAGCTTTGGCATCAGCAGGATGTCAGTTGGTTCTCTTCACCACCGGTCGCGGTACCCCATTCGGCACCTTCGTACCAACCATGAAGATTTCTACCAACAGCACCTTGGCAAAGAACAAGCCAAACTGGATTGACTTCAATGCCGGCGAGCTCGTAGAGGGCACAGAGATGAAAGATCTCGTACGCAAGTTCATCGACAAGATCATCTCCGTAGCCAGTGGAGAGGATACTCGCAACGAGGAGAATGGTTATCGCGAGATTTCCATCTTCAAAAATGGAGTAACACTTTAAAGAAGTGAAGAACGAAGAGTGTAGAGAGAAGAACCCTACACTCTTACTAAATATAAGAAAAATGAGTAATAAGAAAGGATTGTTGGCTTTATCGCCACTGATTTTATTGATAGCAATGATAGCCCTCTTTACGGGATATTCCGCAGAGGAAAGTCATAAGGATACGAGCCTGTCGCTCACCGTGGCATTCATGATTTCAAGCATCTATGCCGTAGCCATCTCGGGCGGTATGCCTATCAGAAAACGCATCGACACCTATAGTCGAGGGGCTGGAGCCAACAACCTCATGCTCATGCTATGGATATATGTGCTGGCTGGTGCATTCGCTGCATCGGCAAAGGCGATGGGAGCAGTAGATGCCACCGTCAACCTTGCCTTGAGCTTGTTGCCAGCCAGCATGATATTACCCGGTCTCTTCCTCGCTGCCTGCTTCATATCGCTCTCGATAGGCACCAGCGTGGGAACCATCGTAGCTCTCGTGCCCATCGCGGCAGGTCTCGCCCACTCTGTGGATGCTAACCTGGCACTGACCGTAGCCATCATCGTGGGTGGAGCCTACTTTGGCGACAACCTGTCTTTTATCTCTGATACAACGGTCGTAGCTACCCAGACACAAGGTTGCCAGATGAGTGACAAGTTTAGGGTAAATGCCCTCATCGTCATCCCTGCTGCCATCATCATCCTGATTATATATGGAATATTGGGCGCAGGAACCAAGGCACCGACCCATATCGATGCGGTACAATACATGAAGGTTCTACCTTATATAGTAGTACTCGTCACGGCTATTGCTGGCATGAATGTGATGGCAGTACTGACATTGGGTTCCATTCTCTGTGGCATCATCGGCATCATCGATGGCGGTTACGACATTTTCGGATGGTTTTCTGCCATGGGAAATGGCGTGATAGGAATGGGAGAACTCATCATCATCGCTATGATGGCTGGAGGTATGCTTGAGATCATCCGTGAAAACGGAGGCATCGACTTCATCATCTCCAAGATTACAGCTCATGTAAACAGCAAAAGAGGTGCCGAACTGTCTATCGCTGCCCTTGTCTCAATGGTGAATATCTGTACTGCCAACAATACGGTGGCGATTCTTACCGTGGGAAATATCTCTAAGAAGATAGGTGACAAGTTTGGGGTAGATAACCGCAAAGCAGCAAGCATACTTGATACCTTCTCCTGTACCATACAGGGATTGATACCATACGGTGTGCAGATGCTCTTGGCGGCAGGACTCTCAGGTCTCAGTCCGCTCGACATCATCCCTTACCTCTATTATCCAATGGCTATCGGCTTAGCAGCCCTATTTGCCATTCTCTTCAGATACCCAAGAAGATTCAGTTAAAGAATAAATAGGAAATTCAGTTTCTGGGAGAAGGAAGAATGAAAAAGGAGGAAGAATGAAAGAGAGGAAGGAATGAACAAGGAGGAAGAAGAATGAAAGAGAGGAAAATGAAAGGAAATAAGGATTTTTAAAATAAGAATCACGATGGACTTTTTACAGAGAAATCTTTTCACGAAATTGCGCTCGGAAAACTTCGGTACGCAGGAGGAACTGGAGGCGATGACCACCTTCAAGAAAAAGAAGATTGCGCAGATGATGAAAAACCTGAACAACGTACCTTCAGGGGAAGTGCTCATGCACAACAGTTTTCTCAACAGACGTTTGAACAAAATTCAGAAAGAGGAACCTCACGTCATTGATACGTCCATGGAAACTGTCTATCTGCTCCGACTAATCGTGAGCAATGCCAATGCCATGCTTTCTGGCGGCATCAGCATCAGAGGCATCATCCAACTGGGACAGTATCTGCGCACAAGAGGAGACAAGGTGGATTTCGTAAAACTCGACAATTGGCTCACCAAACTGCATCTGCAGAGAATGGCTCAACTGGAAGGAAGCGTGCTCATCACCTTCTTCAACTTTGAACAGGATGAAATCCCGTTTGTCAAGTTGGTAGAGAGAGGAGCCTATAAATTGACCCTTCGCTCACTATACTACAATATCAAGGACATGGAAGACATCAAGTTCCAGCAATCACAGGTAGGATTCGTGCATACTACAGGAGGTTCCATGCGCAAGAACCTGAGCCGAAGTATGAGATTCTTCGGATATGCACCAATAGAATCTGCCAGCAACTTCTTTAACGGTTTCTTTAGATCACTCTCTGAAATCGAAGAATAAAATATAAAATTTATATAAAAAAAGCGCACGCCTGACTCATATATCAGACGTTTTTCGTAACTTTGCACTTATGAAGCGTATTTTTATAGTAATCATAACAATAATCATGTCCCTCGGCATCCAGGCGCAAGTGCAATGCGAGGATACCTGTCAGCATGTACATGGCATCGACCTGAGCCACTATCAGGGCAATGTGTTCTGGGAAACTGTAGGTGATAACTCCAAAATGGCTTATGTATATCTCAAAGCCACGGAAGGAGCGACCAACGTGGACAGTAAATATAAACAAAACATAGACCTGGCTCATAGATATGGACTGAAAGTGGGTTCATATCATTTCTATCGTGCCCGTATTCCACAACAGACCCAGTTGGAAAACTTCATGGCACAATGCCGACCTGGCGATCAGGACCTGCTGCCGATGATAGACGTGGAAACCAAGAGTAACCTGCCTACAAAGGAATTCTGTGACTCGCTCTTCAAGTTCCTGCATCTCGTGGAGAAAGCCTACAAGCAGAAACCGCTCGTCTATACAGGTGCCAACTTCTACGACAACTACCTGCTCGGCAAGCTCAACAGTTACAAGATCATGATAGCCCAATACAGCAAGCGAGAGCCTGTGCTACGTGATGGCAGGGATATTGAGATGTGGCAATATACCGGAAAGGGACGACTCAACGGCGTAAACGGATATGTAGATAAAAGCCGGTTTATGGGAAAACATAAGTTGAGAGAAATCAGATTCCGACACCGATAAAGGGGAATCAGAATCTGATAACGAGAAAGCAAGAATTATTTAGTAATATATAATATTTTGAAATAACATGGCAATTATAAAATGTCCAGAGTGCGGACATCAAATCAGTGACAAAGCACCCGTTTGCCCAAGTTGCGGCGTAGAAATAGCAGGCAAGGTTATCAAATGCCCTAACTGCGGAGAGGTTTACTTCAAGGTTCAGGAGATGTGTCCTAACTGCCATCGACCTACTTATCAGGCTCAGGTGCCACCCGTTACAGACCCAAAGCCTGTAACTCCACCTGTACCTCCTGTACCACCGACAACTCCTGCGGCACCAGCTTCACCGGTTTCTCCTACTCCATCAGCTACTCCAACTGCTCCTGTAACTCCTCACCCTACAGCACAGGGATCCAAGCAAGATGCAGAGGGAAAGGAACAGCCAAAACAGAAAAAGCCAGGTCTGGTCTTCATCATATCAGCCATCTTCTCTATTCTGGTATGCGGCATTTTCTATTATTTCTACGACAGTGCCAACAAGAACAAGGAACAGGAGGCTTACGAATATGCAATGCAGAGCTCTGACCCGATGGTACTCAAAAGTTACCTGGATACATACAAGGATGCAGATGAGGCTCACCGCGATTCTATCACTGCACATCTCAATATGCTGCAACAGGTAGATCAGGACTGGACCAATGCCCTCGTCAGTGATTCCAAAGAAGCTCTGGAGGCATATCTGCAGAAATATCCAAACACACCGCATAAGAACGAGATTTGGAATAAGATAGACTCCATTGACTGGCAGTTAGCCCAGAGAGACAACTCGGTGGATGCTTATCAGGCATACCTGGATGCACATGCCGACGGTGCTCATATCGAAGAGGCTGAGATTGCCATGAAGAAAATCAAGAGCAGTGAGGTACAGCCAGAAGAGAAGCAGATGGTAAGCGGTCTCTTCCGACAGTTCTTCCAGAGCATCAACTCACGCAATGAGGATGGTCTGACGGCAACTTGCGAGGATATCCTCTCTTCGCTGCTCGGCAAGGCTTCTGCCACCAAGTCAGATGTGGCTACTTTCATGCACAAACTCTACAAGGAAGATGTAAGCAATATGAACTGGCACCTCAACAACGACTACCAGATCAAGAAACGCGAGGTAGGCGATCAGGAATATGAATTCCAGGTACAGTTCTCTGCTCGTCAGGACATCGACAAGACCGATGGCAGCAAGGTAGAGAACAAATTCAAGATCAAAGCTACCGTTTCGCCAGACGGAAAGGTTTCTGCTTTCAACATGGCGAAGGTTAACGCAGAATAATTTTCAGGTATGAAAGGTAAGAAGATAACAGGTTAAACTCAAAAACAAAAAAACTCCGATGTGATTGATATCTATCGGAGTTTTACTTTTTAACAACAAAATGTTATATTGCAACCTATTACCTTATTTTGCTTCTTTCATTTCTTTCAGCAATTCCTTCTGACGCTCGGTGAGTCCCGTAGGAAGTTTCACATTATAGGTGATAATCAGGTCACCGAATGTGCCGTCGCCTCGGTCATAACCCTTGCCACGAACACGAACCTTCGTACCATTCTGCGTCTCTGGTTTGATCTTCAGTTTGATCTTTGAGCCATTGCTCAATTTCACAATACCTTCACCGCCCAACAAGGCAGTGTACATATCGATATTCACATTCATGTTCATCTCACCAGTACTATGACGGGCATTACCACCACATCCGCCGTTGCAACCACCAGCACCGAAATCAGCCCCAGCGTTTCCGCCAAAGCCACCGAACCCACCAAAACCTCCAGCACCACCAGCGCTACGGCCACGACCACCGAAGAGATTTTCGAAGAAGCTGCTGAAACCGCTGCCTCCCGAACCGAAATTACTGAAATCGAAGCCCTCAAACGGATTGCCGCCACCAGCGCCACCGCCGCCGAAGCCTCCAAATCCACCGCCAGCCTGTTCATAAGCCTGCGCATTCTTCCACTGTTCGCCATACTGATCATATTTGGCGCGCTTATCTGGATCGGAGATGACATCATAGGCTTCATTCAAAGCCTGGAATTTTGCCTTCGCCTTCGGATCGTTAGGATGCAAGTCGGGATGGAACTGCTTTGCGCGTTTACGATAAGCAGCTCTGACATCCTTCTGAGGGATATTCTTATCCACACCGAGAATCTTATAATAATCTACAAATGCCATAATTACAATTCCTCCATTTTTAAAGTTTTTAGCAATTATCCTACAAAAAGTATGCCGTATTCATTTCTTTTTTGTAATTTTGCATCCAAATGGGAAATTTTCATGTGGACTGACAGAAATAATGACCCATCTGTCAGAAACAGTGACATACCCATTCACTGATACTTGATTTACAGAAATTAATAAATTCTTTCAGTTATGAAACAATTAATGGCTGCGCTACTGATGGCGCTAACTCTTAATCCAAATGCAATCATGGCTAAACAAAGAACTGTCAAGCTAAGAGTAATAGAAACCAGTGACGTACACGGTTCCTTCTTCCCTTACGATTTCATCAACCGCAAGCCGAAGGCTGGTTCGCTCGCTCGTGTTTCGTCATACGTGGATTCTCTCCGCCAAACCTACAAGGATAATCTCATCCTGCTGGAAAACGGAGATATCCTGCAGGGACAACCTACCTGCTACTATTATAATTATATCGCCACGAAGGAAAGAAACGTGGCAGCAGATGTGGTAAACTACTTGAAGTATGACGCACAAACCTTTGGTAATCACGATGTTGAGACCGGCCATGCGGTTTACGACAAATGGATCAAGGAGCTCAACTGTCCTGTGATCGGTACCAACATCATCGACACCAAGACCCAGGCTCCTTACGTGAAACCTTATATCATCCTCAACCGTGAGGGCGTGAAGATTGCCGTCCTGGGCATGATTACTCCTGCCATCCCTAACTGGTTGACAGAAAACCTCTGGAGCGGTCTCCGCTTTGAGAACATGGTGACTTCTGCTAAGTACTGGATGAAGCAGTTGCAGGAAAAGGAAGACCCGGATATTGTAATCGGTCTCTTCCATAGCGGTTGGGACGGCGGCATCAAGACCGAGGAATACGAGGAAGATGCAGCACAGAAGGTGGCACAGGAGGTTCCGGGATTCGACCTGGTACTCTTCGGACACGACCATACCCGCCATTGCAAGACCATCACCAATAATGAGGGCAAGCAAGTGGTTTGTCTCGACCCTGCCAACAATGCCATCAGCGTGGCAGATGCAGAAATCACCATCACCATCGATGAGCATACCATCAACAACAAGACGGCGCATATCCTGCAGAACAAGCAGGTGCATGGCAAGATAGCCGACGTGACAGACTGTCCTATCGATGAGAAATTCATGGCAGCCTTCAAGCCTCAGATGGAAGCGGTAGATAAGTATGTCAACAAGGAAATCGGAACTTTCAAGAACGCCATCTACAGTCGTGAGGCATTCTTCGGCGATTGCGCTTTCAATGATTTCATCCTCAACCTGATGCTCCAGATTACCAAGGCCGACATCGCTTTCAATGCTCCGCTGCAGATGAATGCTGTCATTGAGGAGGGACCTATCCGTGTCAGCGATATGTTCAATCTCTATAAATATGAGAACGGACTCTATACCATGCGCCTCACCGGTGAAGAGATACGCAAGCATCTGGAAATGAGCTACGACCTCTGGGTTAACACCATGAAGAGTTCTGACGACCATCTCCTGCTGCTGGATGAAAAGACTTTCGGCGACCAGCAACGACTCGGTTTCAAGAACTTCTCTTTCAATTTCGACAGTGCTGCGGGCATCGACTATGAGGTGGATGTCACCAAGCCAGACGGAGAGAAGGTGAAGATCCTGCGCATGAGCAACGGACAACCTTTCGATGAGAAGAAATTCTACAATGTGGCGGTGAACAGTTATCGCGGAAATGGCGGTGGTGAACTCCTGACCAAGGGTGCCGGTATTCCAAAGGAAGAACTGGAGAAGCGCATCGTATATCGCAGTGAGAAAGACCAGCGTTTCTATCTCATGGAGGAGATTTCACGTATGGGCGAAATTGAGGCAAAGGCTAACGGCAACTGGAAATTTGTGCCAGAGAATTGGGTGAAGCCTGCCGCAGAAAGAGACTATCAACTTTTATTCGGTAAGAAAAAATGAAATATTGGTTTATATTCTGCAAGACGGATATCGTCTTGGAAAAGAGAGAAGACGGAACCTACACGATTCCATGCTGTGAGGAGTGCCCGATAGAGACGAAGCCCTGGACACATATCCTCAACATTACTCCGATGGAGGATGGTACGGAGGTGAAAACGTTCACTATTCCTGAACCTATCACAGACAATCCGAAATACGAGATGTGCGGCCTCCGTCCCAGTTTCTACAAGCTCTCTCCGGCACTCTACCAGAAGGCTGGCAAGTGTCAGGAATTAAACTACTGGGACCAGAATACCCACTTCTGCGGTGTCTGCGGTGCACCTATGGAGATGGCAACAGACATCAGTAAGAAATGTACCAACTGCGGAAAACAGGTTTGGCCTTCCCTCGCCACAGCCATCATCGTACTCATCCACAAAGGCGATGAGGTGCTTCTTGTTCATGCCCGCAACTTCAAGGGTAATTTCGACAGTCTCGTAGCGGGATTCGTAGAGACTGGTGAGAGCCTGGAGGAAGCCGTTCGCCGCGAGGTGATGGAGGAAACCGGACTCACCATTACCAATATCAAATACTTCGGTTCCCAGCCGTGGCCTTATCCGAGCGGACTGATGATTGGTTTTACAGCCGACTACGTAGATGGGGAGATTCATCTTCAGAAAGAAGAACTCTCCCGCGGAAGATGGTTCAGGAAAGACAACCTCCCTATCCTCCCTGAGAAACTTTCCATCGCCAGAAAGCTCATTGATGCCTGGTTGGAGGAAAAATAATTCATTAACGGTAAAACATGTAGGTGTATGTCAACGAATAAAGAGAAACTCTGGAATGCAAACTATGTGAAGGTGATGACAACCAATTTCCTGTTGTACTTTGCCTTCTACCTTCTTACTCCCCTGCTCCCACTCTATCTGAGCGAGACTTTCGGAGCAACGAAGGATACCATTGGAATCGTACTGAGCGGCTATACCGTGGCAGCTCTCATCATCCGACCTTTCAGTGGCTATGTAGTCGATAGTTTCTCCCGCAAGAAGGTGCTCATGTTCTGTTTGTCGGGCTTTGCCATCTTCTTTGCCGGTTATATCGCCGCTGGCACCATCCTCATGTTTGCCATTTGCCGCACCCTTCATGGCGGTCCTTTCGGTGCAGTCACAGTAGCCAACAGTACCTGTGCCATCGATGTACTCCCTTCGAGTCGCCGCAATGAAGGTATCGGTCTCTATGGATTGAGCAATAACTTCGCCATGGCTATTGCTCCATCCATAGGAATTTATCTCCACGATTTCGTGGGGAGCTACATGGTTCTTTTCTGGATAGCCTTTTTGGTGGCTTTAGCCTCTGTGGTCATCGCAGGAACCATCCGCTTGCCCGAAAAGGAAATTATCAAAAACAAGGAGAAACTCTCTTTCGACCGTTTCTTCCTGACCCGTGCCTGGTTGCTCGCCATCAATATAGCCATGTTTGGTTTCTGTTGGGGAGTACTCAGCAACTACCTTGCCATCTACAGCAAGGAGGAATTGGGCATTACGGGAGGAACTGGCACCTATTTTGCCATTCTTTCCATCGGTCTCTTCACCTCCCGTCTGCAAGGTCGTAAGGCATTGAGTCAAGGCAAGTTAACTCAGAATGCAGCCGAAGGTATGTGCATTTCTCTGGTGGGATTCTTTCTCTTCGTAGGCGTTCATCATCCGATAGCTTATTATCTCTCTGCTGCCCTCATCGGACTGGGCAATGGACACCTCTACCCTGCTTTCCTCAACATGTTTATCAATGTAGCCCGCCATGACCAGCGAGGTACTGCCAACAGTAGTATTCTTACCGGTTGGGATTTAGGTTTCGGTATCGGTTGTCTTTTAGGAGGCGTAGTGGCAGAACATTTTAGTTACAATACAACTTTCTGGATGGTAGCGATAGAAAATGCTGCCAGTGTAGTCCTCTTTTTCCTCGCTTCCAAAAAATTCTTTGAGAAAAGAAGAAGAATGGAATAGAAAACCGAAATTTTAGAAAAAATATAAATATAATTCTAAAATAATTTTAATGTAACACGATTGTAACAATTCCAAATTATCGAAATTCGAAAATTATTCATATCTTTGCACTCTAAATGGGGACTCTAATCAGAAGTTCCAACAGGATAGAAACTATTAAATGAAACAATTAAAGTTTACAGCTATAGTCTAATAGAGATTACAATACTCTATGCAGGTAAAAGTAAGTATTTATAAAAGTTTTAGCAGATTTAAAAATATGATTGATTTACTTAGAAAAGCGTATGATGGGGGGGCAAATGGTCTTCGCACCATCACATGTGTTATATTATTCGGGTTATTTTTGGGTGGAGCTAATTCACATGTTAAAGCTTCAGACTCAAAAACATTAACTGCACATCAAAAAACTACAAAAAATGCAACAACTCTGGGTTCTTCTACTCAGAGCAATAAAGCACAACTTGATGTGAGCAAATTGGTGGGGGCAGATCCAGGGGTTCTTGCAACTACAAATAATGAGTGCCGATTATACCCAACTTATTCCGACTACATTACCAAAACTTTCCTTCTTCTGAATGTTGGAACAGAAAAGTTCTTTAACATCGGTGGCGCATACGGTCGTCATGCAAGTTTAAGTAATACGGGTATGTACCTTTGGATTTGGAATAATTCTAAACCTGCAGGAACTTACAATATCCGTACAAGACTGAACTATGTTAACGAAATTAAAGATGTCAGTGTTGCTGATCTTGACAATGCAGATAGTTATGTCCAGTATTTAGATGATAAAAACAAAGACAAACAGGAATCTGGAATTTATCCAGACTGTCAATCTACAGATGAAAACCGCAGTTTTGGCTGGAAATTTGAAAAGGCAGTAGGATATTCTGAAACCAACAAAGTTTACAAGATTTCCACATATGGCAATAGATATCTAACTGCAACTCCTGAAGATACTGATGGCAATCTCTGTAAAGCAGAGGCATCATCCAATAGTGACAATCAGGTATGGAAACTGGTTACTTTACAAGAATATTACAATCTGTTTAAGAATTCTCCATCAGATCTAACTTCACCGATTGACATTACTTTCTTGATGCAAAATCCAGGATTTGGTTACAACAAGTCAAATGCAGCATTTTGGGCATCTTCTGGAAACGCACATTATCTACGTTTAGGAGTAGAAGATTATTATAAGAAAACATCAGAAGATTACTACAAAAATAATAAGGAAGAAAGAATTTATGATTTTAACGATAATCTTTATGAAAATGGTAAATACTTCTGCGCTGATATAAAACAGCAACGAAATACTGAAATTAATCAATTGGTGACAGTAGATAAAGCTGGATGGTATATTATTCGCTGTAATGGCTTCAGTAACACAAATGGTTTGGCAAAGTTGTACGTCACTGATTATATCTCTCAGACAATGACTCGCTCAACTATTCTCAATCCATTAGAGGCTAATGGTCCTAAAGATTTAACAGAAGCAGGCAAAGAATTCTACAATGACAATTACGAGAATGAGGTCATGATTCATCTAACTTCCGATGATTTAGAAAACATGGGTGGAATTCTCATTATCGGCATCAAGATTGACAACGACACCACCCCCTTAGCCGAAAACGAATGGACTGCCTTCGACAATTTCCGCTTGCTCTATGCTGGCGAACCAGAAGGAGCACCAGAACTTGTTCTTGATGAAGACAACCCAGACTTGAGATATCTGACAGAGACCATTGAGGAGTATAAGAACTGCGTTCTCCACTTGAAACGTTCTTTTGAACTCAACAAATGGAATACACTCATCCTGCCAGTTGATCTGACATACGGGCAGATGAGATACACCTTCGGCGATGAGGTAAAATTGGCAGAGTTGTATAAACTTACTCCCAACAGCGTACGCTTCAAAACCGTAGAATGCAACAATGATAATGACGTTATGCTCAAAGCATATACACCTTATATCATCAAGCCTACCAAAGCAGCAGGAGAGAATCCTGCTTACACGACACCTCGTCTCAAGAATGCAGAACACGGGTACTGGCTGCTCGACGAGAATAAAGGTATCTCTTACGCAGAAGAAGGCGTTGAGCGATACAAAGGTGGTAAGGTCAGCATCGAAGCTAACCATTACGATATTCCGAATGTAACATTGGACAGAACTTTGCTAAATACGAAACTCGACAATCATTGGGTTTCAACAACTACCACAAGTACAACTGCCTCAGAAGCAGACAACAACAAGATGGTATGCAAGGGAACCATGGCAAAGACCTTCTATATTAAGGACAACAAGGGAAATTTCTATAAAGACAATAATGAAGAGCGTGATAAGCTGAGTGGAGATTACTTCATGAACAAGGGAACCATGTATAAAGTTCCTGACACAAAACAGTATGGTCTGAAGGCTTTCCGCTGCTGGTTTGAGTTGACAAAAACAACAGATAAAGACATCAACAGCACTTCCCAAGCCAAGGATGTAAAACTGTTTATCAATGAAATTGAGGATGAAACAACAGGTATCGGCGACATCATCACCGACCCAGCATTCTCTCACGCTGCCTATCAGTATGATGGTGTCTATAACCTCCAGGGACAACTCGTTCGACAGGGCACCTCACTCGAAGGATTGCCACAGGGAATCTACATTGTTAAAGGTAAAAAGGTAAAAAAGTAAAAGAAGAAAACTTATATGAGAAAAGAATATATATCGCCAGCTATTAAATTGTTAGTGATTGATGAATTATGCACAATGAGAAACGCTTCTGTAGTAAGTGGCAAGTCAGACGTTGTTATTGACAGTTTCGGCGTTTCAGAAGAAACTCCAGATAATAAGGATAATAATTGGTGGGACGATGCAAACAATTGGGGTGGTTATTAATACCATCCCAATGACTCTCATAACGAGTCTCACAATTCACATTTTGTGATCCTTAAAAATTCCACTTTATTACTATAGAAAAATCCCTGCCCAGCCTGGGTATATTTTTCTCCCTGCCCACGCAAAAATTTTTCCGTGGGCAGGGAAAAATAAAAGTGGGTACAGAGATAAAAAAAATCGCTTCTTTCGAGTCTTTTCGAAAGAAGCGATTTTTTGTTATCATTTAAACGATTTTTTATCCTTTAGATGTGGCATCATTTAGAATGGAAGATCGTCTGCACTACCACCAGCATTGGCATCAGCAGCAGGAGCTGCATTCTGAGCTGGAGGGAATGGAGCTGTAGCACCACCAGCAGGAGCAGCAGGAGCACCCATTGGAGGGAATGGAGCTGCACCAGGCTGAACACCACCCATCATGCCAACAGCATTAGGATCTACCTTCACTACATTCCAGGCACGTACATTGTTAAACCAACGACCATTATATTCGTGAGCATCAATGTCGAATGAAACATTAATCTCCTCACCACTCTGTATGTTGAACTGAGCCAGACGGTCAGCGCCAAATACGTCAAACACTAATTTCTTAGGATATTGCTCGTGAGTCTCGATGACAAACGACTGCGACTTCCACTCGCCTCTTGCAGAGACACCGCTTCTTTCAGGCAAAACGGCAATGACCTTTCCTTGTAATTCCATATATTTCTCGATTAATATTTTGTTTCAAAAACGAAGAAAGTTACCTTTCAGTTTGCGAAATTACTAAAAATAGTTCAAAAACTAAAACATTTCTCTGTTTTTTTTGCCTATAACCGATATTTTTTGTATTTTTGTGCTCATATTACAGCTTTTAGGAAACAACAAGTTGCCTACTGGCTCGTCATATAACAGAAACAATAGATTAATAACAACAATATCAGTAACAGATAATATTTAAAATACAAAATACTCATGAGATTTACATTATCCAGTACTGCGTTGAGCAATAAGCTCAACATGCTTGCCAAGGTCATCGGTGGAAAGAACTCTCTGCCTATCCTTGACTGTTTCTTATTCCAAGTAGCCGGAGGCGAGATGACCATCACAGCCAGCGACAGTGACAATATTCTCAAGACTACCATCGAACTCACAGAGTGCGACGGTGAAGGAGAATTCTGTATCCCTAACAAGGTTATCCTCGAATCTCTCAAGGAACTCCCTGAGCAGCCACTCGATTTCGATATCGATACTGAGGGCACCTTGGCTATCAAGATCTTATACCAGAATGGTCTCTATAACTTTACAGCGCAAAGTGCTGATGAATATCCTCGCACACAGAGCGTTAACGATGCTGCACATACAGTAGCCATCGACGCAGCTGTGCTCATCGACAATATCACCCGTACCCTCTTTGCTACTGCCAACGACCAGTTGCGCCCTGTGATGAATGGTATCTACTTCGATTTGACACTAGAATCACTCAATATCGTAGCCAGTGACGGACATAAGTTGGTACGCAACAAGAACTTCACTATCAAGAGCGATACTCCTGCTGCTTTCGATCTTCCTAAGAAGCCAGCTACACTCCTGAAGAACATCCTCTCACGCGAAGAAGGTGACGTAACTATCAAGTTTGATGAGAAGAGTGCAGAGATTCTCTTTACAGACGGCAGTTTGAGATGTATTCTCTACGAGGGAAAATACCCAAGCTACAACTCTGTGATTCCAAACAACCCTAACGAGGTGACTGTAGATCGCCGTGCCCTGATCAGTGCCTTGCGCCGTGTCATGCCATTCGCCAGCGAAAGCAGCCAGTTGGTTCGCCTCAAGATAGACAACAACCACATGGAGGTTTCGTCAGAGGATGTAGATTTCGCTACATCAGCCAAGGAACAGCTCGTATGCGAGTCAAACAATACCAACATGAGCATCGGTTTCAAGGGCAGCAGCTTGCAGGAGATTCTCAACAACCTCAGCAGCGAGCAGGTGATTATCCAACTTGCAGACCCAAGTCGTGCCGGTATCATCGTTCCAGCCGAACAACCTGAAAACGAAGATGTACTCATGCTGCTCATGCCTATGTTGCTCAACGACTAATCAAGCAGAGAAAGGAAAAGAAAGAAAATGAAACTGAATCTTAAGAAACCATTGATCATCTTTGATTTGGAGACTACGGGTCTCGACTTCATCAAAGACCGTATCATACAGATGTCATATATTAAGGTCAGTCCAGACGGCACGGAGGTTCGAAAGAACCTCTTTGTCAATCCGGGAAGACCAATTCCACAAGAGGTGGTAGAACTGACTGGTATCAGCGATGAGGACGTGAAAGACGCGCCTACCTTCAAGCAGTTGGCTGCCACACTCGAACAGGAATTTACCGGTTGCGACTTTGCCGGTTACAACTCCAATCATTTCGATGTTCCTATGCTCGCAGAGGAGTTCCTCCGTGCAGGCATCGACTTCGACTTCAACAAGTGCCGCCTCATCGACGCACAGACCATCTTCATGAAGATGGAGCGACGCAACTTAGCTGCAGCCTATAAGTTCTATTGCGGCAGAAAGATGGAGGAAGACTTCGAGGCTCACCGTGCCGATCAGGATACAGAGGCTACCTACCGTGTACTCATGGGTGAACTGGACAGATATGCTCCAGGCGTACAGGAAGAACCGGACCGTGTACTCAACAATGATATGGATGAGCTTGCAGCATTCTCTAAGCAGAAGGACAACGTGGATTTCGCCGGACGCATCATCTGGAAAGAAGTAGTGGATGCCAACGGAAAAGCAGTGCTTGACGAGAAAGGTGAACCACTCAAGCACGAGGTGTTCAACTTCGGTAAGTACAAAGGTTGGGATGTGGCAGAAATCCTTTCCAAGGACCCAGGCTATTACACCTGGATATTAGGAAGCGAATTTACCAACAACACCAAGCAGGTACTCACCCGCATCCGTCTCCGTGAGTACAATAAACGAATGGGAAAGTAATTTCTTCTAATCACAGATTATGTTAAAAGGAAAGAAAATCGTATTGGGCATCACAGGCTCGATTGCAGCCTATAAAGCCTGCCTGATTATACGAGGATTCATCAAGCGGGGCGCTGAGGTTCAGGTGGTCATCACTCCTGCCGGAAAGGAGTTTATTACCCCTATCACCCTCTCTGCCCTCACTCATAAACCCGTGGTAAGCGAATTCTTCTCTCAGCGCGACGGCACCTGGAACTCTCATGTAGATCTCGGTCTCTGGGCAGACGCAATGGTCATCGCTCCTTGTACTGCTTCTACCATGGGAAAGATGGCAAACGGTATCGCTGACAATATGCTGATTACCACCTATCTCTCCATGAAGGCTCCTGTATTCCTGGCTCCTGCCATGGATCTCGATATGTATAAGCATCCTTCTACGCAAGCCAACATGGCAAGACTGAAGGAATACGGCAATATCATCATCGAACCGGCTTCGGGATTCCTTGCCAGCGGATTGGAGGGCAAAGGACGTATGGAAGAACCTGAGGTCATCGTGGATTACATCGACCAGTATTTCGACCTGCTGGACGGAATGAAGGATGGAAACAAGAAAGGCATGAAGGACTGTGTCAAGGGAAAGGATCTGATGGGGAAACGTATCCTTATCACAGCCGGACCTACCTATGAGAAGATAGATCCTGTGCGCTTTATCGGCAACTATTCTTCCGGCAAAATGGGATTTGCATTGGCTGAGGAATGCCGACAGAGAGGGGCTGACGTAACCCTCGTTGCCGGACCAGTATCACTCTCCTGTCATGAGGACATCCACCGCATCGACGTGGAGAGTTGTGAGGAGATGTATCAGGCTACCACGAAGGCTTTTGAAGGAAAGACCAATGGGAACTCAACGGGCAGAAAGATGGATGCAGCTATCCTCTGTGCCGCAGTGGCTGATTTTAAACCAGCTGAGGTGGCAGACAGGAAGATCAAACGCGAAAAGGACGATTTGCTTCTGCGTCTGGAACCCACCCACGACATCGCTGCCGCATTGGGACAGATGAAACAGGAAGACCAGCACATCGTAGCCTTCGCACTGGAAACCAATGATGAGGAAACGAATGCAGAGAAGAAGCGTATCAAGAAAAACGCAGACTTCATCGTGCTCAATTCCACCCGTAACCCAGGCACCACCTTCCGGACAGACGAAAATCAAATCACGATTATTTCTGAAAAGGGTAAGATAGAATATGAGAAAAAGCCAAAGAGAGAAGTGGCTGCCGACATCATCGATGAATTGGCTAAGCTCTTCTAATATGAAAGGCTTCTGCCTTCAGATACTGATGATAGGATGCACCCTGCTTGTTAGTGGTGCATCCTATATTCATGCGCAGGAACTGCAAGCGAAGATTACCATCAACCATGCCCAGATTTCGGGCACGGACAACGCTGTTTTCGACAACCTGCAGCAGACGTTAGAGAGATTCGTCAACGAACGACAGTGGACGCATCTGCAATTCCAGAAGAACGAGCGCATCAACTGCAACTTCAATCTGACGGTGAGCAAGTATGACAAGAGCCAAGATCTCTTTACCTGCAAGGCACTCATACAGGCCAACCGCCCCGTCTATAACTCCGCTTACACCACTACTATATATAATAATGTGGACGAGAACTTCATCTTCAAGTTTGCAGAGTTCGACCAGATTGAGTTTAATGAGGAAACACTCGACAACCAGTTGACTGCCCTCTTCGCCTACTACGCTTATCTCATCATAGGTCTGGATCTCGACACCTTCTCCCCGATGGGAGGAGAAGACATCCTGCAGCGCTGCATGAACCTCACCAACAATGCCCAGAACCTCGACTTCCCGGGATGGAAAGCTTTCGACAACAACCGAAACCGCTATGCCATCATCGCCGACTATCTGGACGGAGGTATGAAACCATTCCGCCAACTCCAATACGATTATTACAGAAAGGGACTTGACGAGATGGCAAACAATGCAGAACGAGGACGTACAGAAATCACGACCACTCTGGAGGAGAACCTGAAGAAGGCAAGGGAAAACAAGCCGCTCAGTCTCCTGCCACAGATATGGACGGACTACAAGAAAGACGAGCTCGCCAATATCTACAAGGGAAAGGGAACTCAGAAAGAGAAGGAAAGTATCTATGACCTCCTCTTCTCCATCAATCCTACACAGAACAATTCGTGGGACAAAATCAAGCAATAATTATGCTCAAACAATTATATATCAAGAATTTCACGCTCATCGACGAACTCAATATCCAGATGCACCCAGGCTTCTCCGTCATCACGGGTGAAACGGGTGCAGGAAAGAGTATCATCCTCGGAGCCATCGGTCTGTTGTTAGGCAACCGTGCTGACAGCAAGTCTATCAAGGCAGGCAGAGATCGTTGCGTCATCGAGGCACACTTCGATCTGTCTAAATATGATATGCAACAGTTCTTCACCGACAATGACATCGATGAAGATTTGTCGGATACCATTATCCGCCGTGAGTTGACGGCAGCAGGGAAAAGCCGTGCCTTTATCAATGACACACCGGTATCGCTGACTAAGATGAGGGAACTGGGGGAACAACTCGTCGATATACATTCGCAGCACCAGAATCTCCTGTTGCAGAAGGAAGACTTCCAGCTCAATGTGGTGGATATTATTGCACAGGACGAGAAACAGCGGAAGAACTATGAGGCTGCGTACAATCAATATAAACAAGCCAACCAGAAACTGAACGCTCTGAAGGCTGAAATAGAAAAAAACAGAGAGAACGAGGACTTCCTCCGATTCCAGTTTAAGGAACTCGATGAGGCACAACTGCAGAACGGAGAACAGGAAGAATTGGAACAGGAATATGAGATGCTCAGTCATTCCGAAGATATCAAGACAGCACTCTATCAGGCAGACAACCATCTGTCGGGAGATGACGGCAATATCATCGAAAGACTGAAACAGACATCAGAGCAACTCGCTAATATCAAGGATGTTTATCCCGAAGTAACCGAACTGTTGGAGCGCATCGATTCCAGTTATATCGAACTGAAAGATATTGCCCAGGAAGTAAACGGACTGACCGATCATGTAGAATTTGACCCTGCCCGTCTGGAGACCATCAATGAACGACTGGACAAACTCAACTCACTGCAGCAGAAATTCCACGTCAGAGACTTGGGAGAACTGATAGAAACCTACCATCAGCTCAAGGAACAGCTTTCACACATTGACCATAGCGACGAAGATGTGGAAGCCTTGGAACAAGAAGTGACCCAATTGTTAGAGAAAGCACAGAAACAGGCAAAGGAATTGACCGCTATCCGTACGAAGGCTGCCAAAAAAGTAGAGGAGGAAATGAAGCAGCGCCTCATCCCGCTGGGCATTCCAAACGTAAGATTCAGCATCAGTCTGACAGAGAAACCGCTCAGCCACGATGGTGGAGATAAGGTAAGTTTCCTCTTCAGTGCCAACAAGAGCACCCCACTCCAACCTGTTACCCAGGTAGCATCGGGAGGAGAGATTGCCCGTGTAATGCTCTCGCTGAAGGCTATGATCAGCGGAGCCGTAAAACTCCCAACCATCATCTTTGACGAGATAGATACTGGAGTAAGCGGCAAGATAGCAGAGAAGATGGCACAGATCATGGTAGAGATGGGCAACCACGAACGACAGGTTCTTTCCATTACCCACCTGCCACAGATAGCAGCCATGGGCAGTCACCACTACAAGGTGAGCAAGGAAGAAACCGACAAAGGAACTATCAGTCGCATGACAGAACTATCACAGCAGGAACGTGTGCAGGAAATCGCCCAGATGCTCAGTGGAAGTGATGTCAGTGAGGCGGCACTCGCTAATGCCAAGGAATTATTAAGAATATGAAAAGAATATATATAACTATGATAGGATGGATGGTCGGAGCATCATCTCTCCTTGCACAGCCAGGTTCTGTGCAGAAGGTAGCCAAGAGTGTCTTCTCACTCACCACCTTCAACAAAGATGGAGGCATCATCGCTTCTACCCAGGGCGTCTTCATCGACAACAAGGGCACTGCCATCAGTACCTTCAAGCCATTTATCGGCGCTACCAAGGCAACCGTAGTAGATGCCAATGGCAAATCGATGGAAGTAGATGCCATCATGGGTGCAGACGAGTTGTATGATATGGCTAAATTCAGAGTCATCGGCAATACCAATGCTGCACCGATTGCAAGCAAGGCTTCAGAAGCTGGCAACAAGGTATGGCTGGTTCCCTACTCCATCAAAAAGCCACAATACCAGCAAGAGGATATCAGTAGCGTAGAGCAGTTTAACACCTCCTACAACTACTATATTTTCAGCATTACCGTACCAGAGAATGCCATAGGTTGCCCATTTGTCAATAAAGACGGACAGGTAATCGGACTTATGCACTCCAATGGTACCGTTACAGCCATCGATGCCAACTATGCCAAACAACTGCATGTAACCGGTCTCTCCACCCTGGACGCAGCCCTTCGAGAAAGCGGCATCCGCACCGCCCTGCCAGACAAGGAGGAAGATGCCATCACGATGATGACGCTGAGCAAGGGACAGAAATCGGCTGATGACAACATGAAATATGCAGACGAGTTTATCGGAAAGTTCCCTACATCCTCATTCGGTTATAAGGAAAAGGCAGCCTTGTTGGTCAACAAACAGCATTTTGAGGAGGCAGAGAAAGTGATGCAGGAAAGCATCAAGAAATGCAGCAAGAAGAATGAGGCTCACGGCGATTTTGCTGACCTCATCTATCAGAAGGTAGCATACGTAGGCGATTCCATCTACCCAGCTTGGAATGCAGACAAGGCGTTGCAGGAAGCACAGAAAGCCTATAGTATCAAGGCTGAGCCACTTTACAAGCACCAGGAGGGTAAAATCAACTACCTGAAAAAGGACTATCAGAAGGCATACGACCTGTTTATGGAACTGACCAAGACACCGATGAACAGTGGAGAGATATGGTATGAGGCAGCCCAAGCTAAGAGTCAACTGAAAGCACCATACGATGAGTTGAAAGTACTTCTGGACAGTGCCGTATCAGTAGGAGTTCGCACCAAGATGGCAGCCCCTTATTATCTGGCACGTGCCAATTTCCTTGATGCCCAGGGCAAGACCAGAGAAGCATTGGCAGACTATAATATGTATGACAGCATAGCTCGTCCGATAGCCCCTACCTTCTTCTATGCCCGATACAAATGCGAGATGAAGTTGCACCAATGGCAGCAAGCATTGTTGGACATCGCCCGCACCTGTTATCTCAATCCGAACGAACCAACCTATTTTGCAGAATGGGCAAGTCTCGATCTCCGCGTGAAGAGATATGATGAGGGAATCAGCGCAGCAGAAGCCTGTATCAGACTGGCACCGGAATACGCTGATGGTTATCTTCTCCTCGGTATTCTGCAAGCAGAGAAAGGCAAGAAAGAGGAAGCCAAAGGTAATCTACTGAAAGCTAAGGAGTTGGGTGATACCAGAGTGGATGAATATCTGAAGAAATACAAATTGAATTAAAGTTTAGGTTTCATTTATAGTAGGCGTACTGTTCTCGTGATGGGAACATACGCCTTTTGTTTTATTCCCCAAATGCCTTTGCACTCAGATTTGCGTAAGTATGGGCAAAATAATACATAATTAATAAAAAAAACAAATGATAGCACTTGCTGACTGCAATAATTTCTACTGCTCATGCGAGCGGGTTTTCCGCCCTGACCTGGTGGGCAAGCCGGTGGTTGTACTGAGCAACAACGACGGCTGCATCATCGCCCGTTCGGAAGAAGCCAAGGCTCTTGGCTACAAGATGGGCGACCCTTTCTACCAGATGAAGGAAAAGTTAGAGGCTGAGGGCGTAGCGATATTTTCGAGCAACTACACTCTCTACGGTTCACTGTCCAACAGAGTGATGTCAATGCTCTCTCATTACTCTCCCCAACTCGACCAATACTCCATCGACGAGAGTTTCTTCGAAGTGGACAAATCCATTGCCGCTGCCTTTTTTCAGGAAAATCAATCCTCCGAAAAAACGGATTCCCTGCTCCACCGTTACGGCGCAAGGATCTCATCCGACGTACTCCGGGCAGTGGGTATTCCCATCTCCATCGGCATCGCTGAGACCAAGACGCTGGCAAAAATCGCTTCAAAATTCGCCAAGAAATACAAGGGCTATCAGGGCTGCTGCCTCATCGATACCGAGGAGCGCAGACACAAGGCACTGTCGCTTTTCCCTATAGAAGACGTATGGGGAATCGGCCGACAGATAGCCCGCAAACTCGACTATATGGGAATCAGAACCGCAGCTCAACTGGCCGACCAAAAAGAGAGTTGGGTGCGCTGTCATTTCAATATCACCACCGTGAGAACCTGGAAGGAACTCAACGGCGAAAACTGGATCAGCATCGAGGAACTACCCCAGAAGAAAAGTATCTGCACGAGCAGGAGCTTTGCCGACGAGGGCATTAGCGACAAGAATGTAATGGAGGAGGCCGTGGCCAATTTTGCCGTACGCTGCACAGAGAAGTTACGCAGACAAGGCAGTGTATGTCAGGGTGTTACCGTATTTGCTTGGACCTCTCGTTTCAACGATCATGTGCCGGAATATACCATCCACGAATCGCTCGTACTGCCCATCGCCACAGATGCTCAAGACGAGATAGTAGGAGTAGCGCTCACCATCCTACGCGCCCGCTATCCGAAATCTGTGTCCGACCGCCCCGACCGTCCCGACCTGTCGTTCCGCTTCAAGAAGGCAGGCGTGATACTCTGGCAGATATCCCCCTCCACGCCACGTGAGCAGGACCTCTTCGACCCCATCAACCGTGAGCGCCAGAAGGCACTGATGGCAGCCATCGATGCCATCAACCACAAGAACGGATACGGAACCATCCGACAAGCCATCCAGGGCACAGACTGCCGTTTCGACCTGAAGCGTGAATACATGTCGAAACGTTTCACCACAGATATTAGCGACATACTGGAAGTGAAATGTTAAGAATATTATCCATAAAAAAGGTTGAGAGAAAGATTGAGAAAAAAGGTAGAAAGATTCCTTCAAAAACAACTTTTTTTGAAAAAGAATAAGCAAAAGAAGAAAGGAAAACAAAACAGATATTAATAATAAAGAATAGAAGAAACAGAATGAAAGAAAAAATAAAACTAACTATACACCCCGCAGAGATCGGGGAAAAGATGGCCATTCCGATGGCTGAACAGAGTGTAAAGGCAGGATTTCCTTCGCCTGCACAAGACTATATGGAGGGAGAAATAAACCTCAATGATGTGCTCGTGAAACACAGGGAAGCTACATTCTACGTGAGAATTTCGGGTGATAGTATGAGGGATGCTGGCATCCTTGACGGAGATCTGGCCATGGTGGACAGACAGATAGAACCCGGTAATGGCAACTTCGTGATTGCATTCGTGGACGGAGAATTCACCATCAAGCAGTTCAAGATTGACGAAAGCGGAAACTTCGGCTGGCTCGTGCCGTGGAATAACGACTACTCACCCATTAGAGTGGACGAAAACAACCGCTTTATGATATGGGGCGTCGTCACTTATGTGATTCACAGATTCTGTAAGGAATAAAATTTCCAAAGAGGAAGTATCTTCCCTTCCCATCTCATGAAGGCTATCGGACAACCGAAGCCTTCAGGATAATAATATCTTCAAGAGGGCGGTCGTTATTACCCTTGTCTGTGGCCACATTCTGGATTTTATCCACCACATCCATACCCTCAAGTACTTCCCCGAAAACGGTATAGCCGCCATCGAGATGAGGCACACCGCCGTATTTCACATACCCGTCAATCACCTGCTTATTAGGCAGCACATAGGCCTTCTCCTCTCTGGCCTCCTTCTCTATTAGATATTCTATTTGTCGGCGCGAGAAATTCCTACCCCAAGTAATATAGAAATCGCAGGGAGCTGAAGCAAACTTTGGATTCTCCTCATCCCCCTCGCGTGCAGCACAGAGCTGACCTCGCTTATGGTAATATTTCGGATAGCGGATTTCTGCAGGAACGGCATAAGCTGTATCAAAAACCTCCTTTTTCAGAGGATCCACCTTTCGGGTAGCCGGATCACCAGCTTGCACCATAAAATTCTTGATGACACGATGGAAGATACAGCCATTATAATAGCCACACTTCACCCATTTCAGAAAATTGTCGCGATGCAGAGGCGTATCATTATAGAGCGCAATGCGGATATTGCCCATCGTAGTCTCCAGCAAGACTTCCGGACAGGTAGGATCCTGATGCACTCCAGCCGTATCAACACCCTCTACGGCAATGCCCTTCAAGACAGTCACTTCCTTGGCATTCATATAATCCTGAGCATAGCTTTGCTGCCCCAAAAGAGCAAGTGCTATGCTTGCCATCACCATTTTCAAATCCATATTTAATATCAAATTTTCTTCCTAATTATTACAAGATTGATTTACCAAATTTTCAAAGATTAAGACCTACTTCACAGTAATATGAAAACAGCCCTGATTCACCTCATATTTCACAAGACAGCGACCACGCTCACGGAAGTCGCGCAGCACCTCGCTGAGCACCCATTTCAGAGAGTCGTTTCTCACCTCCCGACGAGGATTTTTAGCCGTCTGCACAGTCTTATAGCGATTATAGCAAACATCAAAAGTTGTGCCGTATAGATGGCAGGAATTCTCAGTTGCATTTCCGTTTCTTGTGCGGAGTTTCGCCACATCATCCTTGGTACGGAGGATGCTCGTCACGATGATTTTGTGCAGCGGAATGCCCTTGATCTGGAGCGAGTCGAAATAGGCCCTTCCGATATCCTGTAAAAGCACCGAAGCACGGGGTACGAGATAAGGAATACTATTGTTGAGTTTATCAACATAAAAAAACGGATTACTACCCACATAGACCAGCGCTCCCTTGCTGTGTTCAGCCTCATCACGATTCTGCACCGGCTTTACCCCATAATGGTTGGCTGCCAGTATCTGCACATCCTGCTGATCGGGAAACGTATTTCCAAAATGCGGAACAGAAAAGATGCGGTGTTTCACCTCCTTGCCGTCCTTATCAAAGAAAATCGAACTCCCCTTTGCAGCAGAGTCCAAAGCAATTCCAGGCACAGCATCCACTATATTCCCAGCAGAAGCACCATTTAATTGTGATTCATTAGACCGAGAAGCTTCCGCCTCCAGCGCAGCATCATCCTCTGCCAACAGAGCAGCAGAATCATTTTTCAAAGAATCAACAGCCTCAGTCTTTGTCAAACAGGATTCCGCCACGCTCGGTTTCGCTACTCTTATCAGGGCGAGAATCAGGACTATCACAACAAATCCGAGCAGAAAACGATTTTTGCTCGACATGGCACGAAGAATTCTGATGATATTTCGTATGATTTCTTTCAATTTCATGATTTGAGTATTTTCAATTTCATTTTGATCAAGCTCCAGTTTCGGAAGATTACTTTCTACATATAGGACATATAGGAAAAGAATCCCTAAGCAAGGTTCCAAGGGAGATAAGCCCTAGCCTTATTCCGATGAGAGAAAGAATCCCAGAGCAGAAGCCAAGCTTTTAGACCTGCCTAATCAAAAATGTAGTGCAAAAGTACGGTAAAAAAACGAAAATGCAAAACTTTTTAAAGTCTTTTTAAACAAAACATATCAGAAATTTTGCTCATTTCAAGGAAAAATAGTAATTTTGCAGCGTATTAATATCATATAAGTTTAAACTATATTATTTTTTAGAGTTTTGATAGAGAAACATATTGTACTCGAAGACGTTGACCCAGTGATGTTCTACGGAGTGAACAACAGTCACCTGCAGATGATTAAATCACTGTACCCGAAGTTGCGTATCGTTGCACGCGACAATGTACTTCGTGTGCTCGGCGACGAGGAAGAAATGGCGAAAGCGGAAGAAGAAATAGAACAGATGCGCAAGCATTTGGTGAAATACAACATGCTCAACGAAGAGGATATCCTTGACATTGTGAAAGGCAAGCAGACCAAGGCCGATTCAGCTAAGGATGTACTGGTATATAGCATCAGCGGAAAGCCTATCAAGAGCCGGAGCACCAACCAACAAAAGCTTATTGATGCATACGAAAAAAACGACATGGTGTTTGCCGTAGGTCCTGCAGGAACAGGTAAGACCTACCTCAGCATCGCACTTGCAGTAAAAGCTCTCAAGGAAAAAACAGCCAAGAAAATCATCCTCTCGCGCCCTGCCGTAGAAGCAGGCGAAAAACTCGGATTTCTACCGGGCGACATGAAAGACAAAATAGACCCTTATCTGCAACCGCTCTATGACGCCTTAGAAGACATGATACCTGCCGTAAAACTGCAGGACATGATGGAAAAGCATATCATACAGATAGCCCCACTTGCCTTCATGCGCGGACGCACACTGAGCGACGCTGTAGTCATCCTCGATGAAGCTCAGAACACCACCTCCCAGCAAATCAGAATGTTCCTCACACGTATGGGTATGAACACCAAAATGGTAATCACGGGAGACCTCACGCAGATTGACCTGCCAAGAGAACAGCGAAGCGGACTGAAAGAGGCCCTCAAGATACTCGAAGGTGTGGAAGGTATCGGAGTGGTCAACCTCGGACAGAAAGATATCGTAAGACATAAGCTCGTAACCCGCATCGTAAATGCATACGACAAATACGACAAGGAAAGAGCAGAAGCCCGGGAAGCTATGAAGGCAGAAAAGACAGAAAATTCAAAATAATTTAGAATAAGGAACTGAAGGAAGCAACCCCTCTACAAAGAGAAAGGAAAGGCGACGGAAAGTTCGAAGTTCAAAATTCAAAGTTCAAAATAAAAATGAAAGCATTAACAAAGACAGATTTCCATTTCAATGGACAGAAGAGTGTTTACCACGGTAAAGTACGTGATGTGTATGACATTAACGACGACATCCTCGTGATGGTCGCTACCGACAGAATCTCAGCGTTCGACGTTGTGCTGCCAAAAGGCATCCCATTCAAGGGACAGGTACTCAACCAGATAGCTGCGAAGTTCCTGGATACTACGACAGACATCTGTCCTAACTGGAAGTTGGCTACACCAGACCCAATGGTCACCGTTGGTCTGAAGTGCGAAGGTTTCCGTGTAGAGATGATCATCCGTTCTATCCTCACAGGTAGCGCATGGAGAGAATACCAGAAGGGTTGTCGCGAAATTTGTGGTGTGAAACTACCTGAGGGTATGCGCGAGAACCAGCGTTTCCCAGAACCAATCATCACTCCTACCACAAAGGCTGACGAAGGTCACGACATGAACATCTCTAAGGAAGAAATCATCGCCCAGGGCATTGTTAGTGCTGAAGACTATGCAGTGATGGAAGACTACACCCGCCGCATCTTCGCTCGCGGACAGGAGATTGCTGCCAAGCAGGGACTCATCCTCGTAGATACAAAATATGAATTCGGCAAGCGCGATGGCAAGGTTTACCTCATCGACGAAATCCACACTCCAGACTCAAGCCGCTACTTCTATGCTGATGGCTACGAGGAGAAGTTCGAAAAGGGCGAACCACAGCGCCAGCTCTCTAAGGAGTTCGTACGCCAGTGGCTCATCGAGCACAACTTCATGAACGAGCCAGGCCAGACCATGCCTGAGATTACCGATGAGTATGCAGAGAGCGTATCAGACCGCTACATCGAACTCTACGAGCACATTACAGGCGAGAAGTTTGACAAGGCAACCGAGGAAGGCGATATCGCTGCCCGCATCGAGAAGAACGTAAGCGAATGGCTTGCAGCAAGAAAGTAATCATTCCTGGGAAATAATTATTCCGCAGAGGAGTTAGTTTTTCCCTGAAAAGAGTACTATATATATTAATGTACAAGCAAGAACAAATTAAGCCCTATGAAGGCGAAGGAGACAAGGGCAAGCTGGTGGAAGAAATGTTCGATAACATCGCTCCTACCTACGACACCCTCAATCATCGCCTCTCATGGGATATCGACAAGGGGTGGCGTCGCAAAGCCATCGGACTGCTGCAGCGCCACCACCCTGAAAAGATGCTCGACATCGCCACCGGTACGGGCGACTTCGCTATCCTGGCGGCAAGAACACTGCATCCCCAACAGCTCATCGGAGCAGACATATCCGAGGGCATGATGGAAATCGGAAGAAAGAAAGTAGAAAAGGAAAATCTGCAAGACATCATCAGTTTCAAGAAAGAAGACTGTCTGCACCTCTCCTTCCCTGATGAGACCTTCGATGCAGTGACGGCAGCATTCGGCATACGAAACTTCCAGAACCTCGACCAGGGACTCAAGGAAATGTGCCGAGTATTGAAGAAGGGCGGACATCTGAGTATCGTGGAACTCACACATCCCGTGAAATTCCCGATGAAGCAGCTATTCCGCATCTACTCCCACACGGTATTGCCGATATACGGTAAGCTGATTTCAAAAGACCAGAGTGCCTACAGCTATCTGACGGCCACCATCGAAGCCTTCCCACAGGGAGAAACGATGATGGAGGTGCTAAAGAAAGCAGGATTTGAGAAAGCTGAATTCAAGCGACTCACCTTCGGCATCTGCACGATGTATTTCGCAACAAAATAAAAACAAAAAAATAATCAGTATGGACAAGTATGGACTCATAGGTTACCCTCTGGGGCATTCATTCTCAAAGAATTACTTCAACGAGAAATTCGAGAACGAGGGTATCGACGCTACCTACATCAACTTCGAGATACCTACCATCGAAGACCTGGCAGAAGTGCTCGACTCCAATCCTGAATTGAAAGGATTCAATGTGACCATCCCGTACAAGGAAAAGGTTATCAGCTATCTGGACTACGTAAGTCCTGAGGCAAATGCCATCGGTGCTGTAAACGTGGTAAGAGTTACCCACAAAGGCGACGAAACGGTGCTCAGAGGCTACAACAGTGATGTGATAGGCTTCACCCAGAGCATAGAACCGTTGATCGAGTCTTTCCACAAGAAAGCCCTTATTCTCGGTACGGGTGGTGCTTCCAAGGCCATCTGCTATGGACTGAAGTCGCTCGGACTGGAAACCGTCTTCGTGAGCCGATACGAGCGTCCTGGCACTCTGCAGTATGACAAGATTACACCTGAAATCATCAAAGAATACAACGTGATTGTCAACTGTACTCCTGTGGGAATGTACCCTCACGTAGATGAGTGTCCACCACTACCATACGAGGCCATGGACAGCCATACCTTATTATATGATCTGATTTACAACCCCGATGAAACCCTCTTCATGAAGAAGGGCAAAGAGCAGGGAGCCACCGTAAAGAACGGACTGGAAATGCTGCTCCTGCAAGCCTTCGCATCTTGGGATTTCTGGGAAGGGAAAGAGCAACTGTAAAAAAGATTTTTCTGAAGAAAGATTCTCTAACAGAAGAGAAGACTTTCAGAAGAATATTTTTTCAGAAGAAAGAAAACATCAAAGGAAAAGATTTTCAGATGAAGGATTATTCTGAAGAAGGAAATCATCAGATGAAAAGACTTTCCGATGAAAACTTTTCAGATTATATAATATATAATAATGTAAAGGAGAAAAGACTTTAAGTTAAAACGATAAAAAATAGAAAAATGAGCAACAATCGCTATATGATGCGCGGAGTGAGCGCAGCTAAAGAAGACGTACACAACGCCATTAAGAACATCGACAAGGGTATTTTCCCACAGGCTTTCTGCAAGATTATACCTGATATTCTGGGCGGCGACCCTGAGTACTGCAACATCATGCATGCCGACGGCGCTGGAACAAAATCAAGCCTGGCATACATGTACTGGAAAGAAACGGGAGACCTCTCCGTATGGAAAGGTATCGCACAGGATGCAGTCGTAATGAATACAGACGACTTGCTTTGCGTAGGTGCTGTAGATAACATCCTCGTTTCATCTACCATCGGTAGAAACAAAATGCTCGTTCCTGGAGACGTCATCTCTGCCATCATCAATGGTACTGATGAACTCCTCCACGAAATGAGAGAAATGGGTATCGGCATCTACCCTACAGGTGGCGAAACTGCTGACGTAGGCGACCTCGTACGTACCATCATCGTAGATTCTACCGTAACCTGCCGAATGAAACGCAGCGATGTCATCAACAATGCCAACATCCGTCCGGGCGACGTTATCGTAGGTCTTTCCTCTACAGGTCAGGCTACATACGAGAAAAAGTACAACGGCGGTATGGGCAGCAACGGACTCACCTCTGCTCGCCACGATGTTTTCGCCAAGTATCTCGCTGAGAAATATCCAGAAAGTTTCGATCATGCAGTACCAAGCGAATTGGTTTATAGCGGCAAATACAAATTAACCGACGAGGTGGAAGGCGCACCTATCAATGCAGGCGAACTTGTGCTCTCACCAACCCGCACCTACGCACCAGTCATCAAGAAATTGCTCGACGAACTGCGCCCAGAAATCCACGGTATGGTACACTGTACAGGTGGTGCACAGACCAAGGTGCTCCACTTCGTAGGCGAAGACTGCAAGGTAGTGAAGGACAACATGTTCCCAGTACCACCACTCTTCAAGGCTATCCACGACTGTTCTGGCACCGACTGGAAGGAGATGTACCAGGTATTCAACATGGGTCATCGCATGGAAATCTATGTACGCCCAGAAATTGCAGAAAAGGTCATCGCCATCAGCAAGAGCTTCAATATCGATGCACAGATCGTAGGTCACATCGAGGAAGGCAAGCGCAGCCTCACCATCAAGAGCGAATTTGGAACATTCGAATATTAATCAATAGAACATTCGAATAATAATCATTATAAAATGGATAATAACAATATATTACAGAAACTGGAAGGTTTAGAGAGCCGATACGAGGAAGTTAGCACCCTCATCACCGACCCGGATGTCATCGCAGACCAGAGCAGATACGTAAAGTTGACCAAGGAATGGAAAGACCTCGGCGACATCATGGACGCTCGTAAGCGATACATCAACTGCCTCAACTCCATCAAAGAAGCCAAGGACATTCTCGCCAACGAGAGTGACCCGGAAATGAAAGAAATGGCACGAGAGGAGTTGAACGAAAATGAAGCTCTGCAGCCTAAACTCGAAGAGGAAATCAAGATAGCACTTGTACCAAAGGATCCAGAAGATGCCAAGAACGTGCAGATGGAAATCCGTGGTGGTGCAGGTGGCGACGAGGCTGCTCTCTTCGCAGGAGACCTCTTCAGTATGTACAAGAAATACTGCGAGTCTAAGGGATGGACCGTGAGTGTAACTTCAGTCTCTGAGGGCGCCGTTGGTGGATATAAGGAAATCGACTTTGCCGTAAGCGGAACAGATGTTTACGGTACGCTGAAATATGAATCTGGCGTTCACCGCGTTCAGCGCGTGCCTGCTACCGAGACTCAAGGACGTATGCACACATCAGCAGCCACAGTAGCCGTTCTGCCAGAAGCAGACAAATTTGAGGTAAACATCAACGAGGGCGACATCAAGTGGGATACTTTCCGAAGCTCAGGTGCGGGCGGTCAGAACGTCAACAAGGTGGAATCTGGTGTCCGCCTCCGCTATCCTTGGAAGAACCCAAATACAGGCGAAGTAGAGGAAATCCTCATCGAATGTACAGAGACCCGCGACCAGCCTAAGAACAAAGAGCGCGCCTTGAGCCGACTATACACATTCATCCACGACCGCGAGCATCAGAAGTATGTAGATGATATCGCAAGCCGCCGTAAAAGCCTCGTCTCTACAGGTGACCGCAGTGCGAAAATCCGTACATACAACTTCCCTCAGGGACGCGTAACCGACCACCGTATCGGATACACTACTCACGACTTGAATGGTTTCCTCGGAGGAAACATCCAGGACATGATTGATGCGCTGACCGTGGCTGAAAACGCAGAAAAATTGAAAGAAACCGAACTATAAAAATCACAAAGAATATGAATAGAAAAGAACTAGTTGAACAGATCTTCGCAAAGAAAAGTTTTCTTTGCGTAGGTCTTGACACAGATATCGACAAATTGCCAGTATGCATTACTGAAAGTGAAGAGATTCAGGGTGCAGAGGCTAGTATGATTTTCAAATTCAACAAGGCTATCATCGATGCAACAGCTCCTTACTGCGTAGCCTACAAGCCAAACCTCGCTTTCTATGAGAGCCGTGGTGTATATGGCATGATTGCCTTCGAGAACACCGTGAAGTATCTCAAGAAGTACTACCCTAACCACTTCATCATCGCAGATGCTAAGCGTGGCGATATCGGTAATACATCCAAGATGTATGCACAGACTTTCTTCAAGGAGTATGATCTCGACTCTCTCACCGTGGCTCCTTACATGGGCGAGGATTCAGTGAAACCATTCTTAGAGTATGAGGGCAAATGGGTAATTCTGTTGGCTCTTACTAGCAACAAGGGAAGCCACGACTTCCAGCTCACAGAGGATAAGAAAGGCGAAAGACTTTTCGAGAAAGTACTGAAAAAGAGTCAGGAATGGGGCAACGAAGAAAACATGATGTATGTAGTAGGTGCTACTCAAGGCAGCATGTTTGAAGACATCCGCAAGGTAGCTCCTAACCACTTCCTTCTCGTACCAGGTGTAGGTGCACAGGGTGGAAGCTTGCAGGAAGTTTGCAAATATGGCATGATCAAGGACTGCGGTCTGCTCGTCAACTCTTCTCGCGGTATCATCTATGCCAGCAATGGTGAGGACTTCGCCGAAGTAGCTGGTCAGAAGGCGAAGGAACTCCAGGAGCAAATGGCTGCAGAATTGGCTAAAATCTAAAGTAGAATTGGCTAAACTCTAAAAGAGTAACGGCCAGACTCTATAAAAAGATAAAAAGTATCTTTTAGGCGCATTGTTTCATCAAGAATGAGGCTTTGCGCCTAAAAAATAGAGGTTTGTTTGGGAAAAAAGCGAAATATTACAAGATAATTACAAGAATTCGAAACTTTTTTACTATATTTGCACCAAATAATATAGCAAAGCAAACCAGCCGGCTGGTTAAAGCTGGCTAAAATCAAAAAGAATAGATAAATATGGAATTTACCGCTCAACAGATTGCCCAGTTTGTTCAGGGCAAGGTAGAAGGTGATGAGAACGCAACCGTGAACACCTTCGCTAAAATCGAAGAAGGTAAGGAAGGCGCTATCTCGTTCCTTTCTAACCCGAAATATACTCACTACGTGTACGACACAAAGTCAAGCATCGTCCTCATTGACGAAAGCGTGGAACTGGAAAAGCCTGTCAGCGCTACGCTGATCCGCGTGAAGAATGCATACGAATGCGTAGCAAAACTGCTCCAGATGTATGATTCTATGAAGCCTAAGAAAACTGGCATTGATCCATTAGCTTTCGTTTCTCCAAAGGCTAAAGTGGCTGACGGCGTTTACGTAGGTGCTTTCGCATACATCAGTGATGGCGCAGAAGTGGGTGAAGGAAGCCAAATTTATCCTCACGCATATATCGGTGAGGGTGTGAAAGTGGGCAAAAATGCGCTCATCTACCCTAACGTAACCGTATATCACGGATGCAAATTGGGCGATAATGTAACACTTCATGCTGGTAGTGTAGTTGGCTCTGATGGTTTCGGTTTCGCTCCGGGTCCTGAAGGCTACGACAAAATTCCACAAATCGGTATCGTTACCATCGAGGACAATGTAGAAATCGGCGCCAATACCTGTATCGACCGTTCTACAATGGGTTCTACCTACGTTCGTAAGGGGGTGAAGCTCGACAATCTCGTACAAATAGCCCACAATACCGATATCGGTGCAAATACCGTGATGTCCTCACAGGTAGGTATTGCAGGCAGTACCAAGGTTGGTCAGTGGTGTATGTTTGGCGGTCAGGTAGGTATTGCAGGTCATATCACCATCGGCGACAAGGTTTTCCTCGGAGCTCAGAGCGGTGTGCCTGGCAGTCTCAAGAGCGGTCAGCAACTCATCGGTACTCCTCCTATGGAGCAGCGTGCTTACTTCAAGTCTCAGGCCATCTTCCGTCGCTTGCCGGAAATGTATAAGGAACTGAACGACCTGAAGAAGCAGATTGAAGAACTAAAGAAAAAGTAATTTTTCAAAGTTAAATGTGAAGTGTTAAATGAGCGAATGCCACCAACAAGTTAACACTTAACATTTAACATTTAACACTTAACATTAAAATACATCGTTATGTCAAAACAGAAAACACTGAAAGGTAGTTTCTCGCTCTGCGGAAAAGGACTTCATACTGGCTTGAGCCTCACTGTTACCTTCAATCCTGCACCAGAGAACACTGGTTATAAGATACAGCGCATAGACCTCGAAGGTCAACCTATTATTCAAGCTGTGGCAGAAAACGTAGTTGAAACTCAGCGTGGTACAGTACTTGGCAAAGGCGATATCCGTGTGAGTACAATCGAACACGGAATGTCTGCACTTTATGCACTCGGCATTGACAACTGTCTAATTCAGGTCAACGGACCAGAGTTTCCTATCCTCGATGGCTCTGCAGCACTCTACGTAGAGAAAATTCAGAGTGTAGGAATTCAGGAACAGAATGCAGAGAAAGATTACTATATCATCCGTCACAAGATAGAAGTGAAAGACGGCAATGGTTCCGTCATCACCATCCTCCCAGATGAAGAATTCAGCATCACTGCCATGTGCTCTTTCGAAAGCAAGTTCATCAATAGCCAGTTTGCTACACTCGACAGAATGGAGAAATACGTTGAAGAGATTTCATCTGCACGTACTTTTGTTTTCGTACGTGACATCATGCCTTTGCTCCAAGCCAACCTCATCAAGGGTGGCGACCTCGACAATGCCATCGTTATCTACGAACGTCAGGTAGAACAGGAACAGCTCGATCAGCTTGCTGACCACCTCAAGGTGGCTCGCATGGATGCTACAAAACTCGGCTATATCCAGCACAAACCATTGCAGTGGGAAAACGAATGTACACGCCATAAACTGCTCGATATCATCGGTGATATGGCACTCATTGGCAAACCTATCAAGGGTCGCATAATCGCTACCAGACCAGGACATACCGTCAATAACAAGTTTGCGCGACTGATGCGCAAGGAAATCCGCAAACATGAAATCCAGGCTCCTATCTACGATCCTAATGAGGAACCAATCATGGACAACATCCGTATCCGCCAGCTCTTACCTCACCGCTACCCTATGCAGCTCGTAGATAAGGTAATCGCTATGGGTCCTACCAGCATCGTAGGTGTGAAAAACGTAACTGCTAACGAACCATTCTTCACAGGTCACTTCCCTGAAGAACCAGTAATGCCGGGTGTACTCCAGGTAGAAGCAATGGCACAGTGTGGAGGCTTGCTTGTACTCAACCAGTTGGAAGAACCAGAACGTTGGAGCACTTACTTTATGAAACTTGACGACGTGAAGTTCCGCAAAAAGGTAGTTCCTGGCGACACATTGCTTTTCCGTGTTGAGTTGTTGGCTCCAGTACGTCATGGCATTAGCAGCATGAAAGGTTACATGTTCGTAGGCGATCAGGTAGTAGCAGAAGCAACATTCACCGCTCAGATAGTAAAAAATAAATAATAACGAGAATAAAATATGAATCAAATAAGTCCTTTAGCATTTGTTCATCCAGAGGCAAAACTCGGTGACAACAATATCATCGGTCCTTTTTGTTATATCGACAAAAATACCGTGCTAGGAGATAATAATGTACTTCAAAATAGTGTAACAATACATGTAGGTGCTCGCATCGGCAATGGAAATGAAATTTTCCCAGGTGCAAGCATCTCTACCAAGCCACAGGATCTCAAGTTCCGTGGCGAGGAAACCATCTGTGAAGTGGGCAACAACAACAGTATCCGTGAGAACGTAACCATCTCTCGAGGTACAGCCTCTAAGGGTAAGACCGTAGTGGGCAGCAACAACCTACTGATGGAATGTGTGCACGTGGCTCACGACTGTGAGTTAGGCAGCGGCTGCATCATCGGTAATGCAACCAAATTTGCAGGCGAAGTAGTAGTTGATGACAATGCTATTGTTAGTGCCAACGTACTCGTTCACCAGTTCTGCCACATCGCAGGCTATGTGATGATCCAGGGTGGATGCCGCTTCTCTCAGGATATTCCTCCTTATATTATTGCAGGTAAGGAACCGACAAAATACTGCGGTTTGAATCTCGTAGGTCTTCGTCGTCGCGGTTTCAGCAATGAGCTCATTCAGAATATCCATGAGGCTTATCGCCTTCTCTACTCAAAGGGTGTGCTGAAAGAAGGTATTCAGGAAATCAAGAACAACCTTGATGTTACTCCTGAAATTCAATACATCATCGACTTCGTAGAGACATCAAAACGAGGAATTATCAGATAATTTTCTGAAAGGAAAAAGAAAACTTTCTAAAAGGAAAAGAATTATTTCCCATGAAGAAAAGAAAAGACTTTCTAAAATAAAAGAAATATTTATCATGAAGATAAGTATTTCTAAATAGAGAGAAAATTTCTCAAGAAAAATTTTCTGAAAAGAAAGTAATTCTGAATCTAAAATATAAAAAAGAGGGAGTGTTTTCTGTTTAAAATTCTGGCGACAAAAAAACAGAAGACTCAAATGAACAAGATGATGTCAAAATCAGAAGGTTCAAATGAATCTGATAATGTCAAAGAATTTAAAGTCTCAAAGAAGCTGAAAGCACTCCCTTTCCCAAAAGGGAATGATCATCTTAAACTTTAAAAGCAATAAAATGAAGACCCTCATTGTTGTTCTAGGTCCAACTGGTGTAGGAAAAACAGAGCTCTGCCTATCCATAGCAGAACATTTGCAGACACCTATCATCAATGCTGATTCCCGTCAGATTTTTAAAGAACTTCCGATAGGAACTGCAGCTCCAACTAAAGAACAGCAAAAGCGAATACCCCATTACTTTGTAGGAAATCACAATATAGAAGATTATTACAGCGCAGCCATGTATGAAGCAGATGTAATGAATCTCCTACAGAACGACCTATTCAAAAGTCACGATACTGCACTTCTCACGGGCGGTAGCATGATGTATATTGATGCCGTTTGCAAGGGAATTGATGATATTCCTACTATAAGAGATGATATCCGCCAATGGATGAAGGAAAGACTGGAAAAAGAAGGTTTGGAAAAACTGGTGGAAGAACTGCAAAAGATGGATCCAGAACACTACAACATCGTAGATAAGAAAAACCCACGCAGAGTAGTTCATGCACTCGAAATCTGTCATCAAACTGGCAAGACATACACCTCCTTCCGTACTGCAGAAAAGAAAGAAAGACCATTCCGCATCATCAAAATAGGACTCAACCGAGATAGAGCAGAACTCTATGAGCGAATCAACCAGAGAGTACTCCTGATGATGGAAGAAGGACTTGAAAAAGAAGCAAGAAACGTATATTCTCAAAAAGGACTGACAGCTCTCAGAACTGTAGGATATAAAGAAATGTTTGCTTACTTTGATGGGAAAATAGACCTACAGGAAGCCATCCGACAAATCCAGTCGCATAGTAGAGAATACATGAGAAAGCAGTTGACATGGTTTAAAAGAGATGAAGAAATCACCTGGTTTCACCCCGACAACAGTAAAGAAATCATAAATTATATTGATACCTGCTTGCAAAAGAAATAATTTTGCTATTTTTGCACGTAAAAACGGTTAGAAAAGGAATTGAAAGATTCAAAAAGCTTTCTAAAGACTTCAGAATAGACTGATCTAAATCGATTTAAAAGTCTCTCAAGATTTCTGAAAAGACACGACCAAGTCGATTCTAAGGTCAATAAGGCATCAGAAAGTCAGAAAGCTTCGGAAATCTCTTCCTTCAATAGCCCTCAACAATAAAAAATATGAAAAAACTCAAGACATTTTTTGCCTGGTTATGGCACAAGTTCAGTGGCTTCTGGCCTTGGTATAGAAATCTATATCGAGGCAAAGCATGGTACACCAAAACCGCCATTGGACTGGTTAGTTGCATCGTCGCCTTCATTCTATATCTTGGCGCAGTAGATATCAACTTTCTGTGGCTCTTTGGAAAATCACCGGGCTATTTTTCAGGTATCCTGAATCCTCAGACAAGCGAGGCATCTGAAATCTATAGTGCTGATGGTAAACTCATCGGTAAATATTTTAATGAGAATCGTACACCAGTGACTTACGAAGAAGTCAACCCTGATTTCTTCAAAGCCCTTGTAGATACTGAGGACGAACGCTTTTACAAACACTTAGGTATCGATCCCATCGGCTTGTTCGGTGCTGTAAAAGATGCGCTCTTACACCATGACGCGCGTGGTGCTTCTACCATCACACAACAGTTGGCAAAGAACATGTTCCGAGTTCGCTCACAATACTCTACAGGATTGTTGGGCAAGATTCCTGTTCTCCGTATTCTCATCATCAAGAGCAAGGAATGGATCATCGCAGCTAAACTCGAAACCGTATATAGCAAGAAGGAAATCATCACTATGTATGCTAATACAGTGGATTTCGGCTCCAACTCATACGGTATCAAGACAGCTGCCAAGACCTATTTCAATACCACTCCGTTGGATATGACTACAGATCAGGCAGCAGTGTTAGTGGGCATGCTGAAAGCCACAACCTTCTACAACCCTCGTTCTAATCCAGAAAACAGTCTCGCCCGCAGAAATGTCGTATTATATAATATGGTAAGACACGGTGACCTGTCAAAGGAAAAATATAACGAACTGAAGGAATTGCCTATCAAACTGGACTTTAAGGTGGAAGAAAACTACGACGGACAGGCTAAATACTTCCGTGAAGCCGTAGCTAACTACCTCAAAGGTTGGTGCGAAGAAGAAGGTTACGACCTCTATTCAAGCGGTCTGAAAATCTACACTACCATCGATACCCGAATGCAGAAATATGCAGAAGAAGCTGCCATAAAACAGATGAAGCAGGTTCAGAAGAATTTCAACAGTCACTGGAGTATCAACCGAGGTAAGGCTGGCGAGGGGAAATGGTTGGGACAAGATCCTTGGCAGGACGAAAACCACAAAGAAATACCAAACTTCATCCAGGGCATCGCAGAGCGTCAGACATTCTATAAGAATCTGATGGCAAAATTCCCTAATAATCCAGACTCAGTCAACTACTATTATAAGGAATGGGTTCACCCTGTTAAGGTATTTGACTATGAAAAGGGAACTGTCACCAAGATGATGACTTCAGAAGATTCCATCAAGTACATGACTACATTCATGCACTGTGCTTTTGTGGCAATGGAACCACAGACCGGTGCAGTAAAAGCATGGGTAGGAGACATCGATTTCGATGCATGGAAATACGATAAGGTAACAGCAGAACGCCAACCAGGTTCTACCTTCAAACTCTTCGTTTATACAGAGGCGATGAACCAGGGATTGACACCATGCGACAAGCGTCGTGACGAATACATCTCCATGGATGTTTACGACAAGAAGAAACATGAAATGGTGAAATGGACTCCATCCAATGCAAACGGTTCTTTCTCGGGTGATTCCATCCCATTGAAGGGTGCGTTTGCCAAGAGTATCAACTCAGTAGCCGTAAGACTCGGACAGGAAATGGGCATCAAGCGCATCATTGAAACCGCTCAGAAGATGGGTATCAACAGTCCTTTGGAGGACGAACCATCATTGGCGCTTGGTTCAAGCGACGTCAATTTGCTGGAATTGGCATGTGCCTATAGCACCATCTCAAATAATGGCATGCATCACGATCCGGTACTAGTTACACGTATCGTTGACAAAGACGGAAAGGAAGTATATACGGGTCCTTCTACTGCCGAACAGGTGATTCCATATAAGAGCGCCTTCCTGATGCAGCAGCTTCTCAGAGGAGGTATGCTGGAACCAGGCGGTACTTCACAAAGTTTGTGGGGCTATGTAGGCGACTATAAGGATACAGAATTTGGTGGAAAGACGGGTACTTCTAATAACCATTCAGATGCATGGTTTATGTGTGTAAGTCCAAAGTTAGTCTGCGGTGCCTGGGTAGGCGGCGAATACCGTTGCATCCACTTCCGCACCGGAGCATTAGGACAAGGTTCACGCACGGCATTACCTATCTGCGGTTACTTCCTGCAATCCGTACTCAAAGATCCAGCCTTCAAGGAATATAGGGCTAAATTTGACAAACCGAAGGATGGCGACATCACCAAGGATATGTACATGTGCGCAAGTTATGTACCGAAAGTCAAAGTGGATACTACAAGGAAAGACAGTGCTGCCATGAACGAGGAAATCATTCTCGATGAAAACGGCAACCCGATTATCCGAGAGATTCCAAGCTCTGAGGAGAAAGCAAATGGTGAAAAGAAGCAGGAAGAGAATGGCGAAAAGAAAGAAAAGAAAGAAAAGAAAAAAGCCAAACCTGCAGAACAGGTCATCAATTTCGACGATTTATAAAGCTTGAAAAAGATAAGTTTGCAAAAGATAAGCTTGAAAAACAAGTAATTAAGCTTACAAGTGATTAAGCTTACAAGAGAAAAGCTTTTAAAGATAATAAACAATAGGACAATCGGTGGTTTCCGTCATATTACTGAAACCGCCGATTCTCTTTTTTAAGAATAACCGATATGGCTGAGAATATAGATTTACAGAACGAAGAATTGCAAAATGCTTTGCAGATCATACAATATACGCACCGCTCCCTTTTCCTTACCGGAAAGGCGGGAACGGGTAAATCTACATTCCTACGCTATATCGCAGCAAACACTAAGAAAAAGCACGTGGTGCTAGCACCTACAGGTATTGCAGCCATTAATGCAGGAGGCTCTACCTTACATAGCTTTTTCAAACTCCCCTTCTATCCCCTCCTGCCTAACGACAGCAAATATAGTGTACGCAACCTGAGAAATACCATGAAATACAACTCAGAGAAAATCAAACTTCTCAGAGAAGTAGAACTCATCATCATCGATGAAATCAGTATGGTAAGAGCAGACATTATAGACTTCATTGACAAGATTCTAAGGGTTTACAACCGCAATATGCGTGAACCATTCGGAGGAAAACAGTTGCTTTTGGTGGGAGATATATACCAGTTGGAACCAGTAGTTAGGGAAGACGACAAGAAACTGCTCAGTCCTTTTTATTCCAGCAACTTTTTCTTTGATGCCAAAGTTTTCTATCAGTTCCAGTTGGTCAGCATCGAACTGAAAAAGGTGTACCGGCAGAGCGATCCTGTATTCATCAACATACTCGATCATATCCGAACCAGTCAGGTGGCAAACTGCGACCTCATAAAACTCAATGAGCGTGTGGGAGTCACTCTGGATGAAGGGGACTCACGACTGGCAATCACCTTATCTACCCGACGAGACACGGTAGATTTCATCAATGAAAACAAGTTGAAAGAGCTCCCAGGAGACCCTACGCTCTTCAGGGGAACCATCGAAGGCGAATTTCCAGAAAGCAGTCTTCCTACCCCTATGGAACTCTATCTGAAAACAGGTGCCCAGGTGATTTTCATCAAGAATGATATCGACCACCAATGGGTTAACGGAACGTTAGGAACCGTCATCGGATTTGACGACGACGAAAACAGTCGAATCTATGTAAGAACAGAAAACGGGGAAGATGTGATGGTGGAACCGGCTGCCTGGAGCAATATGCGCTACCATTTCAATGAAATAGAGAAAAAAATAGAAGAAGAGGAAATCGGAAGATATACCCAATATCCACTCAGATTGGCGTGGGCCATCACCGTTCACAAAAGTCAGGGCCTCACTTTCAAACAGGTAAAGATAGACTTCACTGGAGGCGTATTTGCAGGTGGACAGACTTACGTAGCACTTTCCAGATGTACCAGCCTGGAAGGAATCAGCCTTCAGGAACCTATCCGCCACAATGAAGTATTCGTAAGAAATGAGGTAAAACAGTTTGCACGTCAATACAATGACCACAACATCATCAACAATGCCTTACAGCAAAGCAAGGCCGACAAGCAATATCACGATGCTGCTGCAGCCTTCGACAAGGGAGATATGCAGGGAGCACTAGATAATTTCTATCTTGCCATTCACAGTCGCTATGATATAGAAAAGCCACTTGCAAAAAGGTTCATCCGGAGAAAACTGGATATTGTGAACCGTTTGAAAGATGAAAATGCCCAACTAAAAGAAGTCGTTAGACAAAAAGACGAAGAACGAAACAAGTTGGAAGATTACCTCAAGAAACTGGCTACAGAATTTGTGATTCTTGGAAAAGAATGTGAGAAAGAGAATATGAAGGGGGCAGCCATTAATAATTATAAAAAAGCCCTCGAACTCTATCCGACACATCCTGAAGCCATGAGAAGATTGAAAAAAATAAATAAAAATGATTCTAAAGAATAAACCTTGAAAAATGAAAAGAAGAAGACTGAAGACAAAAAGAATAGCAGCACTCCTGCTCATCCTACTCACCATCATCGCTTTCTGCCTGAGAGGATGCATCAGCAAGTGTTCAAGTACAGATACAGAGAAGAAAGATTCTGTAACAAGCGTACATCTGAATGAGGTATTAAACAATAAGATGTCAGACGGGAAGGAATACAAGGAGTTTGACTCTCTTGTGGCACGTTATCTGAAAAGATGGGAAATCAATGGAGCGCAGCTCGTCATTTCCCGCAACGATTCCCTCCTCTATGCACGAGGATTTGGCTATGCTGATAAAGAAAAAGGAATCCTGATGCAGCCCAATATGGTGATGAGATTCGCATCTGTTTCCAAACTCATCACAGCCGTAGGTGTCATGAGATTGGTGGAGATGAAGAAAGTCAGGATGAGCGACAAAGTCTTTGGTCCGAAAGGAATTCTCAACGATACGACCTACAACAACAGCATCAAGGACAACAGATACTACGATATAACCGTAGAACAGTTGCTCAGACACAATGCAGGTTTTACCAACGGAGCAGGAGACCCGATGTTCTCTACAAGATACATTATCATGCAAAATCACCTCACTACTCCACCCGACCATAAGACACTGCTGAAAATCCTACTGAAAAGGCGACTCGGATATACGCCAGGTGAAGGAAGATGCTACTCCAATTTGGGCTATATGCTCCTGTCAGAGATCATCGCAAAAAAATCAGGAATGAAATATGCCGATTTCATACAGAAATACGTATTGCATCCGGCTGGCTGCTATGATATGCACATTGCAGGCACCTACTACGAAGATCGCCGACCTAACGAGGTGAAATATTACATGCATCAGGGTTCTGAAAATGTATATGAATACAACAATAGTGGCAGAATGGTACCTCGCTGTTATGGAGAGAACGATGTTCCAAGACTGGAAGGTGCCGGTGCCTGGTGCGGTTCGGCAGCAGAATTGTCAAGACTCATCGCTTGTATCGACGGAATGCCACACGTCAAGGACATTCTCAGTAAGAAGAGCGTAGAATTCATGACACGCGAACAGCCAGACCATAATTTCTCTATCGGTTGGAATTTCACTGCCAAGGGAAGACCTTGGATCAGAACAGGTTCTCTATCAGGAACATCCGCTCTCATCCTGAAATATCCTGATGGACAATGCTGGATTCTGATCACCAACACCTCCACCTGGAAGGGACATGGTTTCTCCAATGACTCCATGGAATTCTTCGAAAAACTGAGAAAGAAATACATGGCAGATATGCCAAAGAAAGACCTGTTTACGCATTTGAAGAAATAAGAAAATAAAAAAGTCATTTGTTAGCCCTACATAAGAGGACTTGACAAATGACTTTTCTTTTTGCCGTACTATGAATAATATCAAGCAATTATTCTTTTCTTTTCCAGATATTCCCTACCTTTCTGCGAATCGCCACAATATTGAGGAGCGAAACAATCAGAAACAATACCGCTCCCAATCCGAAGGCAGGCAGCATACTGCCATCCTCCATATCAGGATACAAGGCCTCAATGAAATCCATATAATAGTTGCGGATAAAGAAAAGAGCTACCCAGGCTATTATCAGCACAGCCACATTCAGACCCATGGTCAATATCTGATAAGGTTTTGAAACCTGCGCAGGACTATAGCCGATAAGCAGCAGATTTTCCAACTTAGATGAGTTTTTCTGAACCAGCAGATAGATACTCAGCATAAGAATATAAAAACTCAAAGCAGAAATAACCAAACCGATGACCATCACCATCATCACAATCATACGGAGGAAATAGGTAGTCTTCTCAGCATCCAACTTATCCGTTTCCACCTCATAACCATGATTATCGAGATATTGACTGATATTCTCATCCGCAGGATTTCCCACCTCCACAATCAAACGAGTAGGATCACTATGATTATCGGGAGCAAATTCCTGATTACTCCAGTCCATAAACGCCTGAGGAACGAGGATTGTATTCAGACGGGAAGAGAAACCGATCACCTTACCCTTAAACTGTTCCTTCTTACCTCCTGCTTGAATGAAAATCTGAAAATCAATCATGCCCATCAGTCCATCACTGATTTTAGGGAGAGAATGACTCTGGGCAAAACCGAAATTATACATATTAATATAGGTACGAGGCAGAATAATCGGAACCTCATGTGCCCCAGGCTCATATTTCCAGTCTTTCAGAGGAACATCCACAAAACCATCCGGAACACTCTCGAAGAACAGTTCTGAGTTGAGTACATTCACACCGTTCACGCCCATAGAAGCATCCACTTTGTATTCAGTAGAAGTAAATTTACCTATTTTCTTCACAAACTTCTGCGATGAAATCTCATCAATCTCACTATCCGCAAAACTGTTGGTTCTACCACTGATCGTATTCCCCATACCGATTTTCTTACTCATGATAAGATAATCAGCCTTCATAAAACTATCTTGCTGGGTGAACACAGGCAAGACATCCTGATAAAACTGAAAGCCGAAAAGAACAATCAGCATACCAAATAGATTGGCAAAAGCAAAACCAGCAAACTGCGAGATACTGATATGTTGTCTAAGTAATTTCCAAACTAAATTCATAACACCAAAACTAAACTATAATCTTACAATCTTTTCGTAGGCAAGATCCATGTGCTTACCGATACTGGTCACGATGACACCAGCCCCCTGTCTGCCCGCTTCTTCCATCATGATATTTCCCATGATGCGAGAATTGGTATCATCCAGGTGACTGATAGGCTCATCAGCCAAGATAAAATCGAAAGGCTGACACAGTGCACGAATCATAGCCACACGCTGCTGCTGACCAAAGGACATACGTCCTATCTTGGCATCCACCTTATCAGCAATGCCCAATCTTTCAAACCATTGTAGGATGGTATCTTTCTGCTGAAATCCTGTGATTTTGTTTTTGATTTCAACATTCTCCATCGCCGTGAGTTCTGGGAAAAGACGAAGTTCCTGAAAGAGATGACTGATATGTCGCTTTCTCACCTCTACCCAATCTTTCACCTGATAATGAGCGGTCACATCCTTGTCAAACAACACACTTCCGCTATAGTCGTGACGATACCCCAAAACATAACTGCAGAAAGTACTCTTACCCTTTCCGCTGTCTGCTTCAACAAGATAAAGATGCCCTTTCTCAAAAGAGACATCCTGCTGCCAAATCTCCGAATCAAGATCATTGCGCTGCGCAAAGACCTGAGGGAGAACAGATTGAAACTGAATTGTTTCCACTTTGATATATATTTTAAAAACTTAGTTATTTATATTTTAAAAACTCAGTTTACCATTACTTCAATGTATATACAACGGAATTGAGATTTCCGAAAATCGGACTCAGCAGAGAAGTAACTGCCGCCATGGCATCACCGCTGTTACCAGTTTTGTTGAGATTGATAACCATCGCCAACTTCTGCCCTTTGATTTCTTTTCTGATATCCGCAGAAACCGGATGATTAGAACGCTTGATGGCATAGGAAGCAAGCAGCTCGTCACTTCCGCTAAAGAACTGTTTGTCATCGCTAACACCGAAATAGAAAGACGTTTTCCCATCCGTGTAATAATAGGCATTCTTCCCCCAGTCGGCAATAGAAGCCCCCTTAGGACATGACTCTTTCCAGTAATCTACATCTGCCAACCACTGATAATGAGCCAATTGCGCAGCCATCGTCATCTTCAGATTAGCATCAGAGAAAGAAGGTAGTACGATAGCCATATCACCATTCACACTCCTGATGATATTATCCATATCAATAGCCGCATTGATGCCAAGTAAAAGCTGTTGGATACCCTTATTGGTCTGCATCATCGGCAGAAATTTCTTACCATCCACATTCATGAAGATACCAGCAGTAGCATCATCAGGCATCGATTCCAGATACTTGCCCTGTATAGGACGGTAAGAAGCAACCGCAGACTGGAGAGCCTGATTGATATCAGGATTGAAAGAGAAAGTCTCGCCTTTGATTCTGAGCATACCCTTCTGTAGATTCATTTCGGCAGCAATGACGATTTGAGAAGCATCCGCATTCTTAGGAGCGCCCAAGGTGAAAGGAGCCACAAACTTCTCTGGCAAAGCCTGAGCCTGAGCCACTAATGCCATCGGAGAAGAGATTGAATCGAGACGTTCAAACATCGGAGAAGACTGGATGCCATGTTCTTCGTCAGCCTTCAGATACTTGATCATCATGCGTTGCAGTTCAGCCTGAGCATCAGCAACAACAGGTCCCATGATGAGGAGCGCCTGATCTGAGAAACCTACCAACCAGGAATTCTTGAGCACAGAAAAATGAAAGCCTTTCTTTTCAGTTACATTTTCGCAAAGTTTCTGTTCCTTCGATAATTTGTTTAACCAATCTTCCAAATCGGCAGCATCAGAAACCTTTGCACAAAGTCCCAAGTTCCCATCAATAGTCTCAAAGAGATACATTTTTTCAGAAACATCAATGCCACAATCAGTCACATCCTCCACATGAAGCAAAGACTTCAATACACCAGTCTTACTGGCTTGCGGATTACTCTCAGCCATTTTCTGCATATCGATAGAGATGAGTGCAGAACTGTTGGCAGGAATAGCGTTGATATAATCAGACCCAGAACAGGAACAGAAAAATACCATTCCCGTAATCAGCCAGGCAAGTGCCATGCTGATATTCATTTTTTTCATCAGTTCCATTATATAAATTAAATTAAATGCGTCGAGCCAAATTAGCCATAGCCACAGCCATCAGACCAGCGGTCTCCGTACGTAATCGGCTAGTACCAAGACTCACCGATACATATCCATGTTGCAAGGCCAACTGCACCTCTTCGATAGAGAAATCCCCCTCCGGACCCACGAGAATCGTCACATCCCCCTCATCATCCAAAGGCTTCTGGAGTTCAGCAAACAAGTCCACCTTGTCTATCTCCTCATAGCAGTGGCAGATATATTTTTTCCCCGTGCGAGGCTGGGCTATAAACTTCTTAAAAGGAATCATCTCATTCACCACCGGTTTCCAAGCCTTATGGCTCTGCTTGACGGCAGAAACAACAATCTTGTCCACGCGGTCCACACGAATAGTCTTGCGCTCAGAAAATTTGGCAGAGAGGAAAGAGAGTTCATCAAAACCGATTTCCGTAGCCTTTTCAGCCATCCATTCGATACGGTCCATCATCTTCGTAGGCGCAATAGCCAGATGCACCTTTCCCTTCCAGGCAGGCTGTTGAGGGAAGGTCTCCAATATCTGATAGAGACAGTGCTTGCTGGAGGCGAGGCTAACTTCAGCACGATAGAAGTTCCCCTCGCCGTCCATCAGATTTATCTCATCACCCGAGGTGAGGCGCAACACTTTCAGCGCATGCTTAGCCTCCTCCTGAGGCAATTCCGTCACTTTGCCTGCATCAGGCACAAAAAAATATCTTATCTCTTTCATTCGTGCTTATCTTTATGTCTTTTATTGAGTTCATCCCGCAAATTGGAAGCCATCTCATAGTTTTCAGTCTCAATCGCCATCTGGAGAGAATTCTTGAGCAACTTTTCAGAGAGTACGGATAAAGGAAGTCCAACCTTCGTAGCACCCGTCACGTAAGGAATTGAATGAAGGCGCATCACCTCTGCCGAAGCATAAATATGAAGCTTGCAGGCAACAGACATAAAAATTCCATCACTACATCTGATAGGGAAAGACTTCTGTGTCAACCGATCATAAATTTCAGTTTGATAAACACCATCTTTGACACCATTGATCCTGACCTCCAGCGAACTCTTATCCCGCGTAGCTAAGATATCATTCACCACACTGGGGAAAAGCATCTGGGTCTCAGGCCTATCCGTCATATACTTCATGATCAGATCACGCATCTCCAGCTCACAAGAAACGACAATCTGTCTTGTCTCTGTAGCATTAACCAAAGACACCAGAGCCACATCCTTGATTCCCAAAATCTCGGAAACACTTTTAATTAATAATAAAGAGTCCATAAATAATCATCTCCTATAAAAAATCACACATTAGTTCAGCTTCTTGGGTTTAAACAAGAAAGCAAAAAGCACGGCAACAACAAGCGCATAACCGGCAAAAATCAACCAGCAACTTCTCCAGTCGCCCATCAGATATCCCTGTTCGTTGAACTGGCAATAATGATTGATCACCTGTCCAGCCAACAGCGTACCGATCGTAGCACCCAGACCATTCGTCATCAGCATAAACAGTCCCTGAGCAGATGCCCTAATCTTCGGGTCGCATTTCTGGTCAACAAACAAGCCGCCCGAAACATTGAAGAAGTCGAAAGCCACACCATATACGATGCAGGAAGCCACAAAGAGGATGACACCAGGGAAAGCAGGATTACCCAATCCGAAGAATCCAAATCGGAGCACCCAGGCAAACATGGCTATCAACATCACCACCTTGATACCAAAACGCTTCAGGAAGAACGGAATCAGCAGGATACACAGCGCCTCAGCCACCTGAGATATAGAAACCAACAGTGTAGCATTATTGGCAGCAAACGTATCTATCATAGCAGGATCTCCCTTGAAACTGGTAATAAAAGGAGTAGCATAACCATTGGTCACCTGCAGAGACATGCCCAATAGGCAAGAGAAAATAAAGAACAGCGCCATCTGCTTAGACTTAAACAGTTTGAAGGCATCCAGTCCCCACATCTCCACAATACTCTGGTTTTCCTTCCTGACGATCTTACACTGAGGCAAGGAATAGCAATAGAGGAAAAGCACAAAGCTCATCAATCCCGACATGAGGAACTGTAGATGCGTATATTGGAACTTATTTGCATTTTCTGTAAGGAGGAAAGAGAAAGAACCGTCTTCCCAAGTCGCACAATTCACCACCCACATCATGAGGATGAAGCCGACAGTACCGAACACACGGATAGGTGGGAAGTCCTTCACCGTATCCAGTCCATGATCCTTGAGAATGGTGAAAGCAGCCGTGTTTGACAGTGCGAGTGTAGGCATATAGAAAGCCACACTGAAGGTATAGACAGACATAAAGAGCACCTCGTCCGGTTGAGCCGCAGCCTGTCCCATAGCAAAGAGCGCACACATCCCCAAACCTGCTAAGAGATGGCAATATCCGAGGAGGCGTTGAGGCTGAATCCATTTATCAGCAACAATACCCATCAAGGTAGGCATAAAGATAGACACTATTCCCTGAATAGCGTAAAACCAGGCAATTTCGGCACCCATGCCAGCTTTGCCAAGATAATTACCCATAGAAGTAAGATAAGCTCCCCAGACAGCAAACTCTAAGAAGTTCATCACTGCCAAACGTACTTTTAAATTCATGCTATTATATTTTTTAAGTTTAATTCAAAATGCGTTTTTATAAAATGCAAAGATAATGAATATTCTTGAAATAAAACAAGAAAATAAAAAAATCTCATGAAGTTATGGTCAATATTTAACAAATTATGTGTAATTTTGCAGCCAAATTAAAACAGAAAGACAGATGTTATTGAATTTTTTTGCGACGTGCAACAAGATTGGGGCTTTCACCTTGGGAGGAGGCTATGCCATGATCCCCATCATGGAGAGAGAGTTTGTGGATAAAAACAAGTGGATGGACAAACAGGAGTTCATGGACATCATGGTAGTAGCGCAGACCACTCCGGGAATATTTGCCATCGACATGGCCAGTCATATCGGATATAAATTAAAAGGAGTATGGGGAGGCATCGTGGGCGCCATCGGTATAGCCTTGCCATCAATCATCGCCATCCTCATCATCGCTATGTTCTTCCAGCATTTCAAGGACAATTACTGGGTGGCTAAGTTTTTTGCAGGTGTAAGACCAGCTGTAGTAGCCCTGATAGCTGCACCTTGTTTCAAGATGGCAAAGACAGCCAATATCAATAAGTACAATTTTTGGATACCGATCGTATGCTGTGCGCTCATCGCATTGCCGATATTCGCCGTATCCCCTATTTATGTCATCATCGCTGCTGGTGTACTCGGTTGGCTTTATGGCAGAATCATCAAAAAGGACAAATAAATAGCAAGTATGATTTTTCTGGATTTATTTCTCACGTTCACAAAGATAGGAACATTCAATTTTGGCGGAGGCTATGCCATGCTTTCGCTCATCCACAATGAGACAGTAGTAAAAAATCACTGGCTCACAAATGCCGAGTTCACGGACATCGTAGCTATCAGCCAGTCCACACCAGGACCAATAGGTATCAACTGTGCCACTTACGTAGGTTACACCTCCGCACTTCATGCAGGCTATTCCCATTGGGTAGCCTGTATAGGTTCATTCATAGCCTCCCTTTCAATCATGTGGTTACCCTTTATCATCATGATTTTAATCAGTCGGTATTTAATGAGCCACAAAGATTCCAAGGATGTGCAGAACATTTTCAGCGGTCTCCGTCCAGCCATTATAGGTCTGATAGCCGCAGCAGCAGTATTATTGATGAACAAGGAGAATTTCGGTTCGCCAGAAGAGAGTCCATACCAGTTTACCATCAGCATACTCCTCTTTGCCTTCGCCTTTTATTTCACAAAAGTAAGGAAGACGAATCCTATTTTAGTCATGCTGCTTTGTGGTCTCATCGGAATATTCATATTATAGAAAAGCATGATAAACAAACCGATGAGAAATATTTAAGAAATATGAAGCTTAACAAAATCCATCATGTAGCCGTGATTTGTTCCGACTATGCGAAATCCAAGCATTTCTACACAGATGTGCTCGGAATGAAGATTATGAGTGAAAACTATCGTAAGGAACGTGACTCCTGGAAAGCTGACTGCTGGCTTGATGACAACTATATCATCGAGTTATTCTCCTTCCCTAACCCACCAGCACGTCCTTCCTATCCGGAAGCAGCCGGTCTGCGCCATCTTGCATGAACCCATTCGCACGGATGAATATACAGGCAAGCGATTTGTATTCTTCAATGACCCAGATGGTTTACCGATAGAACTGTATGAAAAATAAAGATTCCGTTTAATCGTATTTGAAAAAATGCAGCAAATAAACATCCAATATTACAACTCGCCCTGCGGAGAGTTAATTCTGGCATCAGTGGGTGATAATTTGTGTCTTTGTGATTGGAATAAAATGCCATGTGCAGAGCACAATAAAAATAGACTTACAAGGTATATGAATGCAGATTTCAAGATTGAAACATCCCTTGTTCTGGAACAGACCAAGCTGCAACTGGATGAATATTTTTTGGGCACCCGCAGGTCATTCGAAATTCCATTGCATCCTGTAGGAACAGATTTCCAGAAAAAAGTATGGAGTGCATTGCTCGAAATACCATACGGTGAAACTAGAAGCTATAAGGACATAGCTCAAAATATAGGCAATCCTAAGGGAAGTAGAGCCGTAGCAGGAGCTATCGGAGTCAATGGCATCAGTATTCTTATTCCTTGCCATCGCGTTATCGGCAGCAACCGTTCCCTGACAGGTTTTGCCGGAGGACTGGAAGCTAAGAGAATTTTGCTGGAGCTGGAGACTGAATAATCATAAAAGCATTCCATCATTTGTAAATTCAATAAGATTTGTAAAAAACAAAATGAATATCAAGTCAATAGGTAATAAAATCAAGGGTAATCCCAAGATGATAGAGGGCACGGTATATTCCATGCTCATCATCTGCAGTATTTCCCATTTTCTGAACGATATGATTCAGTCGATCATTCCTTCCATCTACCCGATCGTGAAGGATAAGTTCGACTTCTCGTTTGCACAGATAGGCATCATCACACTGGTCTTCCAGATGACATCTTCCATCCTGCAACCTTTCACAGGACTGTATGCCGACAAGCATCCCCGTCCCTATGCCCTCTCCATCGGCATGTGCTTCACATTGGTGGGCCTGCTCCTGCTGGCTTTCGCCGAGAATTATTTCCTGATTCTCCTGGCAGTGAGTGTGGTCGGCCTGGGTTCGTCCGTGTTTCATCCCACAGCATCGAGAGTGGCACAGATGGCATCGGGAGGTAAGAAGAGTCTGGCACAATCCATCTTCCAGGTGGGTGGCAATGGAGGATCTGCAATAGGACCTTTGCTTGCAGCCATCATCATCCTGCCTTTCGGCCAGCATGCCATCTCCTTGTTTGCCCTTGCAGCCCTGCTTGCCGCCATCATCATGGTAAGATTGGGAGTCTGGTACAAGGCACGACTGGCTTACGTGGTAAACCATCCCCAGAAACAGCCCCTTCTTAATACCCATATCTCTAAAAGGGTGAAGTATTGGGCTCTGTTCATCCTCATCATGCTCGTGTTCTCCAAGTATTTCTATACGGCATGCATTACGAGTTACTTCACCTTCTTCTTAATGGATAAGTTCGGCGTATCGGTACAGACCTCGCAGCTGTGCCTCTTCGTATTCCTTGCCGCCTTTGCCATAGGTACGGTGGCAGGAGGAATGCTGGGTGACAAGTTTGGCAGAAAGTATGTCATCTGGTTCTCCATTCTGGGAGCAGCACCCTTTGCCATCGCCATGCCTTTTGTGAACTTCACATGGACCATCATCTGCACCTTCATGTCAGGACTGATCATCGCATCGGCATTCTCTTCCATCGTGGTATATGCCACCGACCTAATGCCGGATAAAGTGGGATTGATAGCAGGCATTTTCTTCGGACTGATGTTCGGACTGGGAGGACTTGGTTCAGCGTTCTTCGGCTGGTTAGCCGACAAGACCAGTATTGAGTTTATCTTCCAGGTGAGTGCCTTCCTGCCATTGCTCGGCATCATAGCAGGATTCTTGCCGAATACCCAGAAGAGAAGCGTTAAAGAAACTGATGAAAACGCAAAGTAAATGAAAGACTTTGATTTTAAATAATTGTATAAGAGAGTATTAAAAATGGAACAAGAAGAAAAGAAACAGAAATCTCAAGCTGCAGAGAATCAGGTATCCTGCCCACCTCAGCAGCCAGCTAGTCCACATCCTTTCATCTCTGTCATACCACTGGCAGTACTTATCGCCCTCATCGTCATGGTTGTCAAACTCTTCCCTGACGATGCCCTGGCCGGTGCCTCCCAGGTGGCCCTTATGATAGCCACTGCCGTATGTGTGGCACTCGGCATGGGCATCTATAGGATGAAATGGAATATCTTTGAAGAGATGATCAAAAAGACGGTGGGCGATGCCGGTGTATCCATCCTGATCCTGCTGCTCATCGGAATGATGTCAGCAACCTGGATGATCAGTGGCGTAGTACCAACATTGATATATTATGGCGTACAGATTATGTCACCAATTTTTTTCCTTCCCTGCGCATGCATCATCTCCAGCATTATTTCTGTGATGACGGGAACCTCATGGACCACCATTGCCACCATCGGTATTGCCCTGATGGGAATCGGTGATGCCCTGGGAATACCAGCCCCATATACCGCTGGAGCCATCATTTCGGGAGCCTATTTTGGTGATAAGCTCTCACCTATGAGCGATACCACGGTCCTGGCTTCAAGCATAGCCGGTGCCGATCTTTTCTCGCATATTCGCTACATGCTCTATACCACCATACCAAGCATCTTGCTCTCGCTGGTACTCTATCTCATCATCGGACTCTGCTATGATTCCAAGCCTGTGGATATTAGCCAGTATCTTACCGGTCTGAGTCATGGTTTCAATATCTCCCTACTTACGATGCTCGTTCCAGCTTTTACAGGATGGCTCATCTACCGTAAGACCCCCTCTCTCATCACACTTCTTCTTTCTGCCCTTTCAGCATGCATCTGTGCCCTCGTCCTCCAACCGGAAGTACTGGTAAAGATTGCTGACGAAGACAGCATCACTGCCAAGAGTCTCTTTGAGGGAATCATGATCACCTGCTACACTCATACCCAGGTAGATTGCGGTATGGCGAACATCAATGATCTTGTTGCCACCCGAGGCATGGCTGGCATGCTCAATACCATCTGGCTCATCCTCTGTGCCATGTGTTTCGGGTCATGTATGGTAGCCAGCGGCATGCTTCACGCTATCACCCACATGCTTCTGAAAAGCATACACAGCACAATATCACTTGTATGCAGTACTGTGGCATCGGGTGTGTTGCTCAATCTCGTTATGGGCGACCAGTTCCTGAGTATCATCATGAATGCATCTATCTACAAGGATGAGTATGCAGAACGAGGTTACCGACCTGAACTCTTAAGCCGAAGTACAGAGGATAGTGCTACCGTGACGAGCGTACTGGTTCCATGGACTGCCTGCGGTATGACGCAAAGTACGGTTCTTGGAATCCCAACTCTGATCTATCTCCCCTTCTGTTTCTTCAATATCATCAGTCCTTTGATGAGTTGTCTGGTTGCCATTCTAGGTTTCGTACCCAAACCACAATCCAAGGAAAGCAAAGCATCTGTAGCGGAAGAGTCTGATATCCATTAAATATATAGGAGATTCATATATATATAGGAGACTCATAAAAATAAAAAAGATTCAAAAGGAAACCAAGCAAAATATGTAGAACTAAATTTGTTTCCTGAGGAGATAGAGGATCATCAGAAAGACTCTATCTCCTCAGACAGATCTGTCAAACCATACTTCTTCAGACAAAGAGTATGATTTGACAGATCTGTTTGAAAAGGATTCTCTTTTTCTACAAAAGCAAGACCACCTTCATACCAAGTCCGTATCCTCTCCGTACCAAGACTTAGCCTTTGCAGAGTGGGGAAGTCTCCACTACCACTATTTTATGATACAAATCTGCAGAAGGGGCGTTTTTCTTTGTTCTAAATGTCCATGACTCCTTTCCATTCCATCCCTCAATATTTGTTGTTGGGTCTATACATATCCTCCTGAGTGAAGCCCCAGCTTTGTCCAAAAAGCAAGGCAATCACAATTCTAACGGCAGCCATTGACTTATATTAAACAGAAAAGAGGCTCACCAGATACTCCTGACAAACCTCTTTTTCTATGATTTTTGTGATTCCGTTGGGGTTCGAACCCAAGACCCACAGCTTAGAAGGCTGTTGCTCTAATCCAACTGAGCTACGGAACCATCAATTAATCATTTGCAATTTCTAAACTTGCGGGTGCAAAGGTACAACTTTTTATTGAAACAGCCAAATATTTTTGCAAATATTTGGCTGTTTATGCTTATTTAGAAGCAAATAACCCCGTCTGAAAGGAAAACAGCGGGATATTTACTGCCAATCTGCCCCTGATAACCAGCACGCAAGATTTACTTACCGAGCAACTCGTCAAGCAATGTATAGAATGCAGGATCCTCGCCTACGATGGTCTTCACAATCTTACCCTCTGGCGAAAGAACAATCTTGGTAGGGAAACCCTGAATGGCATACTTGTCACAAATATTCTCGGCACCATTACGTGGATTGTAAACATGCTTCCATGGCAACTCGTGCTTCTTCACAGCATCCTTCCACTTCTGCTCAGTATCATTGCAATCGATACCTACTATCTCAAACTTGCCAGCATACTTGGTATAGTACTCCTTCATCTGAGGCATACCCTTGATGCACCAACCGCACCATGAACCCCAGAAATCGAGAACTACATACTTGCCACGCAAACTGGAAAGGGTGAAGTCGTTGCCCTCAATATCCTTCAAGGTGAAATCAGGAGCCTCAACACCGGCTGCCTGTACTTTCTTTGCCTTCTCCTCTGCCTCCATCTGAGCCTTTGCCTGATCCAACATTGGCTGATAGAATGCCTTCATACGACCATTGCGAACTGACTCTGAAAGCATATTGACAACCTTCTGCATGACGTCATACTCCTGGAACTGAGGAACGAGTGCTGCAGTAGCCTCCTCGTTGGCATGCTGGGAAATGTAATTCATTACCTTCTCATTGCGTGTCTTCTCGAGTTCAATAGCCTTCTCCTGATATTCCTTGCGGAGAGCATTCTGATCGCCACCGTTCTTCATGCGGTCCTCGATAGACTTGCGCAACTCTGCGAAAGGCTTCTCTGCCTCTTCCAACATCAGATCCAATGAATGATACTGCTTGTAGAAATTGCTACCAGAGATATCGTAACGGGTGAGAATATCACCTACGAGCTCTGCTTTCTCACCTGGTACTGCTACGATGCGAGCCATCTTGTACTCTGTGTTGCGGAATGTACCTGGAGTTGCGAAAATGATAGACATTGGCTTGTCCAAAGTGGTTGTATAAGTGAACTTATCCTTCTTTACCAAGACTGTATCGTTCTTCACACCTCTGTTCTTAAAGACTATCACGGTGTCACCAAAGTTCTTCAAGTTGGCCTTCAATGTGAAAGTGCCACTCTGTGCCATCGCTGCAGTTGCAGAAAGCAAAAGAGCTGCACTCAAAATCAAATTCTTTTTCATTTTGTTGTTATTTTGTTATTTACTAATTTTAATCTTATACACGTCATTCTCAGGCTTCATATACGGTTGTATCCTCGATACCTGCCTCGGCAAGCGCTTCCTTGCGTTCTACGCATGTGCCGCATTTACCGCAATGGATTTCGCCGCCCTTGTAGCAGCTCCAGGTTTCAGCATAGTCGATTCCCAACTTCTTGCCGATACGAGCAATATCAGCCTTGGTGATATTGGTATAAGGAGCACTCACCTGCACATCTACGAAAGTACCTGCCTGCGCCGCCTTGTCGATGGCATCAATGAACTCAGGACGACAGTCGGGATAAATCGTATGATCTCCTCCATGATTGGCTATAAGCACCTTCTTCAGCTGATTGCTCTCTGCAATGCCAATGGCGATGCTCAGCATGATGCCATTACGGAAAGGAACCACCGTGGATTTCATATTGTCATCAGCATAATGCCCTTCTGGGATAGCATCGGCTCCTTCAAGGAGACTGCTCTTGAAATACTGGTGCATAAAGCCCAAATCGATAGTAATATGCTTGATGCCAAGACGCTCGCAATGCATTTTGGCAAAGGGAATCTCACGCTCATTATGATTGGAACCATAATTGAAACTGATGCCCAAAGCGATTTCGTCCTTCTTGTCGTAGAGCAGCGTGATACTGTCCATACCACCGCTCACAATAATCACTGAATCTTTCATTTCCTCTATATATTTTTACTTTCTTACCTTTTTACTTTTTTACCTTTCAAAAAGCCTCTATCCGAACAGGCATCTCAGCGCCTCTTCCACCTTTCTGACCGGGTGAATCTCTATCTTGTATTTCGAATGATCAAATCCCGAATAATTGTATTTAGGGATGATGATGTGCTGAAAACCAAGCTTCTCAGCCTCAGCTATTCGCTGTTCGATACGGCTTATGGGGCGCACTTCTCCGCTCAGACCTACCTCGCCACACATACACCAGCCAGCCTCTATGGCTGTATCCACATTACTGCTCAAGACAGCGGCTATCACGCTCAAATCCATCGCCAAGTCAGTGACTCTCAGTCCTCCTGCTATATTCAGGAACACGTCCTTCTGCATTAACTTGAATCCCACGCGCTTTTCCAATACAGCCAAAAGCATGTTAAGTCGGCGCTGGTCGAAACCCGTAGCTGAGCGCTGGGGAGTTCCATAGGCGGCAGTGGAAACCAAGGCTTGAGTCTCGACCAGGAATGGGCGCACACCCTCGATGGCACTGCTAATGGCCACTCCCGAAAGTCCGTCGTGATCCTCAGTCAAGAGGAGTTCTGACGGATTACTGACCTGGCGGAGTCCTCCCTGCTGCATCTCATAGATTCCCAATTCCGAAGTACTTCCAAATCGGTTTTTGATACTACGGAGGATGCGATACATATAATGCTGGTCGCCCTCAAACTGGATGACGGTATCCACGATATGTTCCAGTATCTTAGGTCCTGCAAGCGTTCCCTCCTTATTAATATGTCCTATCAGGATAACAGGAATGCCACTGGTTTTGGCAAATCGCAACAAAGCTGCAGCACACTCTCTGACCTGCGAGACACTGCCCGGACTGCTATCCACATCCTCTGTTGCGATGGTCTGGATGGAGTCGATGACTACGATTTCCGGAGCCACCTGCTGGATATGGGAGAAGATCTTCTCTAAGGAAGTTTCACAAAGGATAGAGATATGGTCGAGATTCACATCCGTTCCATCGAGTGTGATCGAAGAAGCCAACCTGTCGGCTCTCAACTTGATCTGATGCGCACTCTCCTCTCCGCTCACATAGAGCACTTTCTTTTCAGGGATATTGAGAATGGTCTGCAGTGTGAGCGTACTCTTACCGATACCCGGTTCACCACCCAACAAAGTGATACTGCCCTGCACCATTCCCCCACCAAGCACACGGTTCAGTTCCTCATCATGCATATCAATACGGGGTTCATCGTGGGCAGAGATATCACGAAGCTTCATGGGTTGGGCTGCTCCATCCGAAGCACGCACGCCGCCAAACATAGTAGCTGCGCCACCATGTCTCATCGTCATGCCCGCATTTCGGGCAGCCTGGGTTCCCGTTTCTCCTGCGATTCGGATTTCCTTAAAAGTATTCCATTGTCCACAACTCGGACATTTGCCAATCCACTTGGCTGATTCCTGTCCGCAATTGCTGCAAACGTATGCTATCTTGTCTTTTGCCATAATCTGTATGCTATCTAAACCTTAGATGACGTACAAAAGTACGCTAAATCAATGAAACGAGATTAACAATTAAGAAACATTAAAAAACATTTTGTTATTTAAAATATTTATCGTACCTTTGCAAGCGATATTTTTGGATAACAAAAAATACAATATAATTTTTTAATAAGGTAATGAAAGCAATAGCAATCAAGTCAAGCTTGTTTTCTTGTCTGAAGACATACAACAAGAAAACATTCATGTCTGACCTCATGGCAGGAATCATCGTGGGAATCGTAGCCCTGCCTCTGGCCATCGCATTCGGTATTGCCTCAGGCGTGACCCCAGAGAAGGGAATTATCACCGCCATTGTGGCAGGTCTTATCATCTCCGTCTTTGGCGGTAGTAAAGTGCAGATTGGTGGTCCTACGGGAGCCTTCATCGTCATCATCTATGGCATCATCCAGAAGTATGGCATGGAGGGACTGACCATCGCCACATTGATGGCGGGTCTCTTTCTGGTACTCTTCGGACTGCTCCGACTCGGCACCATCATCAAGTACATTCCTTACCCGATCGTAGTGGGATTTACCAGTGGTATCGCTGTTACCATCTTCACCACACAGATCAAGGATCTCTTTGGTTTGACCTTAGCCAGCAACCCTTCTGACTTTATCGAGAAATGGGGCGTTTATTTCCAGAGTTTCGATACCATCGACCCTTGGTGTGCCCTCATCGGTGTGGTGAGCGTGATTGTCATTGCCATCACTCCTCGTTTCAGCAAGAAGATTCCGGGTTCGCTCATCGCCATTATCCTGATGACGGTAGTAGCGCTCATCCTGAAACAATATGCCGGTGTGACAAGCATCGAGACCATCGGAGACCGTTTCTCTATCAGCAACGAACTGCCTGCTGCACAGGTGCCTGAAATCAACTGGGAAACCATCAAGAACCTGGTGTCTCCTGCCATCACCATCGCTATTCTCGGTGCCATCGAGAGTCTGCTTTCTGCTACCGTGGCAGATGGTGTGATCAGCGATCACCACGATTCCAATACAGAGTTGGTGGCACAGGGATTGGCCAATATTGCCTCTCCTCTCTTCGGCGGTATTCCAGCTACAGGTGCCATCGCCCGTACGATGACCAATATTAATAATGGTGGTAAGACTCCTGTGGCTGGTATCATCCATGCCATCGTCTTACTGTTCATCTTCCTCTTCCTGATGCCATTAGCTAAGTTTATCCCTATGGCTTGTCTAGCTGGTGTATTGGTAGTTGTTTCTTATGGTATGTCTGGCTGGCGTTCATTCTTAGCACTGATGAAGAATCCTAAGAGCGATGTTACTGTGCTCCTGATTACTTTCTTCCTCACCATCATCTTTGACCTTACCGTAGCTATCGAGGTGGGACTGATTATCGCCTGTCTGCTCTTCATGAAACGTATGTCTGAGACGACCGACGTAAAGGCTATTACCGACGATGAGATTGACCTCAACAAGGAGTTTGACTTCCTTTCTACCAACCTGGAGCACTATACCATTCCTAAGGGTGTGGAGGTATATGAGATCAATGGTCCTTTCTTCTTCGGAGCCGGCAATAAATTTGAGGAAGTGATGGCTGCCTTCGGTGATCGCCCGCTGGTACGCGTCATCCGTATGCGCAAGGTTCCTTTCGTAGATTCTACAGGTATTCACAACCTCACCAACCTCTGCGAAATGAGTCAGAAGGAAAACATCCAGATCGTTCTCTCCGGTGTTTGCGAGAAAGTAAACTTCCAGTTGGAGCATGCTGGTTTCTACAATATGCTCGGTAAGGAGAATATCACCGACCATATTAGCAAGGCGCTCAAACGAGCTGAGGAAATCATCGCACAGAATAAGTTGGAGCATGCCAACTAAAATTGGATCAAGCCAACTATAAAAATAAGAACAGCCGCTTCTCGAACACATGAGAAAGCGGCTGTTCAGCTTTTATAAAGCCATACCTAAATTATTTCTTATCGTCTTAAAGACTCGAAAGTTCAGTTATCTCCTAAAAAATTCTATTAAAAGAAACGTCCTGGAGGAGGACCCATTGGACGACCCATTCCATTAAATGGGCGACCACGGAAATCAGGACGTCCACCTGGTCCTTCCTCACGATTTCCCTTGCGTGCATCCTTGCCTCCGAAGAGATTCATGCGATATACTACGTGAAGCATCGCATAAGAGTTGATGGCATTGTATTCCGTATCCGTACGCGAAACGGATGAAATCGCTCTCGAGAAGGTACTCTGCTGGTGCAACAGATCGTAAAACTGAAGCATCACGGTGAGAGGCTTACCCTTGAGGAATCCCTGTGAAAGTTGAGCATTCCACACAAACTCATCGGTATTCATCGATGCATCGGAATATCCGCGGCGACTGCTACAGGAGAGACTGGTATTCAAACTTGTGCCCCAAGGAGCGGTCAATGTCATCGAAGGTCCATAAGAGAACTGCCAGGTATCCAGGTTGCTGTTAGGCTGCAACTTATTCTTGGCATGATTGTAAGCCAATGTTCCATCGAGTGACAATTCCAACCAATCATTGCGATAACTCAGAGAGAGACGCTCATTCCATGTGGTATTCTGGGTGGTATTCTTTTGGGAATCCTGCGACTTGTCGAGACTCAGATAACTCACATAGTGATTATAACCCAAATTCGTATCAGTATTGATATTCCATACACCAGCACTGTCGATAGAACAGTTGAACATAAAGGCTCCCATCACATTCCAGTTGCCATTGATATTCTCAGGTCGGGTGATTCTTCCACCAGTCGTCTCATCGTAGGTCACCTTATTGCTGATGCTATTGCTGGTCGTAGAGAAGTTGATATAGGTCATCACACCCTTGTTGTGATTCTGAACGAAATTGTTGTAGAACAATCGGAAGTTCTGAGTGAACGATGGCTTCAAGCCAGGGTTACCTTTCGAGATGTTCAGCGGATCGCTGTTATCTGTGATATCAAGCAACTTAGAGATGCTTGGCTGTGAAGTCGTTCCTCGATAGTTGACACGCAGATTGCTCATCTTGGAGAATCGGTAACGGAAATCAAGGGTCGGACTGACGTTGGTCACCGTGCGCACCGTATCTACATATTTGCCCTGATAATCCTGTATGAACTTGGAACGCTGAGGCTGGATCATCACACCGAAGTTCAGATTATACTTCTGACGGACGAAGCGCATCATCACCTGAATATCATGGGTATAGTTTCTATACTCTGAATAGCGGCTCAGTTTGTCATCTCGATAGTCACCCAGTCCGCCATCCAGACGGCCAAGATAATTGCCCCACGCTCCGTATTCTGGATTGATTCCATCAAAACTATATTTACTGAAATCGTAGGTGCTGCGGTCACTCTTGGAGTAGCTGTAGGTGAACTTATAGCTAAGCTGGAGGAAGGTGGCCTTCCAAAGCGGTTCGCTATAGGTGGCCTGTGCACTGTAACTGTAATCCTTGGAAGGAGTCAGATTATAGCGGTTGGTCTGATATGTGGAATCCAGACCTGCAGCAGTCTGTACCAGATAAAGATGGGCATTCTGCAGGGAGATGCTCTTACTGTCCTTATCGGTATATTTGGCATCCATACGGAGGGTTACGTTACGTCCTTTATTGTTGAGCTTACGATTCAACTGGAGCATACCACTAATATTGTTGTTCTTAGAATTACTCAAGCTTACAGACTTCTGTCTGTTGATCACAGCATCCACTTCATCCATCTTTTCTATGCCCTCATCAGAAAGAGGATCATCGGAATATTGGTATGGATCCTGATTGTAGGATGCAGAAATACCCGTGCTGCGGCTATCATTAGTAGTCCATGAGATAGAAGGACGGAAGAGGATGTTGGTCATTGTATCCGGCATCCACTCCAGACGGATATTACCATTCCAACTGTCACTGCGAGAGAAATTCTGGTTCAGACTGTTGGAGAAAGAGGAACTGCTTCCCATGAAGTTCTCACTGGAACGACGACTCCATACATCACCATCACTGTGATTCCAGCGAAGAGATGTATTAAATTTGAATTTATTCTTCTCCTCATAATTATAGTTGACTGCCAGCATCTTGCTTGCATTCAATCCATTGCCACCACCAAAGCCACGTCTTGGCCCACCGCCACCGAAGCCACGGTCGCTGGTATTGTTTGCATTACCGAAAAGCATGAAGCGGTTATTACTGTTGAAATATCCACCCATACCTCTGGCACTATACCTATCTTTATTACCTATACCGAGGTCGATATTAGACATCAAGCCCTTGTTCATACCCTTCTTCACATTGAAGTCGAGCACGGTCTGTTCCTCACCATCATCAATACCCGTCACCTTCGAGAGATCACTTTTCTCATCGTAAGCCTTGATCTTATCAATAATACTGGTTGGCAGGTTCTTGAGGGCAGTCTTGGTATCTCCCGTCATGAACTCCTTGCCGTCAACGAGGATTTTCTTCACCTCTTTACCATTGATTTTGATGGTACCGTCATCGCTCACCTCAGCACCCGGCAGACGTTTCACGAGTTCTTCCACCACCGAACCTTCCGGTGTACGATAGGCAGCTGAGTTATATACGAAGGTATCCTCCTTGAGCGTTACTTTCTGAGCCATAGCAGTAACTACAGCTCCTTTCAGCATGATGGCATCAGCACCGACAACAACATTACCCAACGCCAGATTCTTGTCCTGTTCGATGACCACGCGCTTCACGGTAGGCTTATATCCTACACTCGTAATCTTCAGAAGATACTTGCCATTTTCAGGCGCATTCAGATGAAAAAGACCTTTCTCGTTGCTGATGGCACCCGTCACATAGGTACTATCGGTCTTGAGCAACTGGACGGTCACCTGCTCTATAGGATCCTTGGTATCCCGGTCGATAATCGCTCCGCTAACCAAACGTTCCTGAGCAAACGATGCTATTGAGACCAAAAGCAACAGCATCGTCAAAATTGATTTCTTCATTTCTAATAAATAATTTTTGATTTGCCTTTTTTGACGTACATAATTATACAAGGTTTAAACAAAAATACTATTTTTATGCCAAATATAGAGTAAACAATCAAAAAAAATAGGATTTTTTGCCGTATAAGTCAGTTTTTTAACGTACCTTTGCAACATTATTAAAGGTTTTTGTTATGAATCAGAGAATTATCATATCTACTCATCTGGAGAGTGAGATTGCCAATGCACTCACTGAATGCGAGCACGACAAGATTTTTATCCTTGTCGATGAGGTGACGAAGGAAAAATGCCTTCCGGTCATCCAGGGATTCTTTACGCTGAAAAATGCACAGGTCATCACGATAGGTGCTACAGACACCCATAAGAACCTGGAAACAATAGCACATGTATGGAAATCACTCGGCGATGGCGGCGGTTCACGACACTCTTGCCTCATCAACCTTGGCGGCGGCATGGTAACTGACCTCGGCGGTTTTGCTGCTTCCACCTTCAAACGCGGCATCAACTTCATCAATATCCCTACTACCCTGCTTGCCATGGTGGATGCATCGGTTGGCGGTAAGACGGGTATCAACTTCAACGGACTGAAGAATGAGATAGGTGTATTCAACGATTCTAAGTTTGTCATCCTCGACACGGAATTCCTGCGCAGTCTGGATGCCGAGAACATCTGTTCTGGCTATGCAGAGATGTTGAAGCACGGACTCATCTCAACGGAGGATATGTGGAAGGAACTGATTACCTTCGATTTGGCAAATCCTGATTTAAAGCATCTGCAGCAAATGGTGGCTGACAGCGTGAAGGTAAAGGAACGCATCGTAGAAGAAGATCCTCATGAGCAGGGTATCCGCAAGGCACTGAACTTAGGACACACCTTCGGTCATGCCTTTGAGAGTTGGGCCTTGAAGCGCAAGCCTATTCTGCATGGTCATGCGGTTGCTTTCGGTATGATCTGCGAACTATATCTCAGTGCCACACATACAGGTTTCCCTACCGAAAAGATGAGACAGACCGTAAGTTTCATCAAGGAATACTACGGCACATTGCCTATCACCTGTGATGACTACGATGAACTGATAGAGTTGATGCACCACGATAAGAAAAACCAGAACGGCATCATCAACTTCACCCTCTTGGGAGGCATCGGTGACATCCGCATCAACCAGACGGCTACCATGGACGAAATCAAGGAAGCACTGGATTTCTTCAGAGAAGGATAGTCTTATGAAATGTTGGAGAGAATGTATATCAGCAGAAGGAAGAATGAAGATACACAAACTCTTCAACATTTATATTTTAGACCTTTTCTATATTCAAATATGAGACCTTTTCATCATCATGTTAAACCTATATTTATATAATGTATATGAGAAAAATATTATTCTACCTATTTCTATTGACCGTTACGAGCATACAGGCAAATCCTGTAGATGACATCCTGGAACGCATTGACAAAGGCGCTTCACGCAAGTTTCAGACCATACTGGTAAAATCAGACAAAGACTTTTTTGAGATTGACCAGAAGTCTCATCCTTCCTCCAACAGCAGGAAAACTTCATCTCCGATCATCATCCGAGGCAACTCTTGGGTGAATATTGCCGTGGGTGTCAACTGGTATCTCAAACACTATGCCGGCATCCATATCTCCTGGAACAATATGACGGCTAAAATACCTGCCGTATTGCCACGAGTTGAGAAAAAGGAGCGCCATGAGACAGATCTCAAATTGCGCTATGATTTCAACTACTGCACCTTCTCCTACTCGATGGCTTTCTGGGACTGGAGCCGTTGGCAGAAAGAAATCGACTGGATGGCTCTGCATGGCATCAACATGCCGCTTGCCATCGTAGGCGAAGAATGTGTATGGAGAAACATGCTCCTCAAGTTAGGCTATACAGAGGAAGAAGTCGGCAAATTCATTGCCGGTCCTGCTTTCCTGGCTTGGTGGGAAATGAACAACCTCGAGGGATGGGGCGGTCCGCTGCCACTCAACTGGTACAAGCAACAGGAAGTATTGCAGAAGAAGATATTGGCAAGAATGAAAGAGCTTGGTATGAAACCTGTCTTGCCGGGCTATTGCGGTATGATGCCTCATGACGCCAAAGAAAAGTTAGGACTCAACGTGACTGATGGTGGTCGCTGGAATGGTTATCAGCGCCCTGCCAACCTATCGCCTACGGATGCCCGATTTGCAGAAATCGCAGACCTATATTATAAGGAGCTCACCCATCTCTTCGGTAAGGCTTCCTATTACTCCATGGATCCTTTCCACGAAAGCAATGATGATGCTGCCGTTGATTACAGAAAAGCAGGAAAGGTGCTGATGGATGCCATGAAGCGTGCCAATTCTGAGGCTGTGTGGGTGGTTCAGGGATGGACCGAGAATCCACGTCCACAGATGATAGAAAATCTGAAGGTTGGCGACCTCCTCATACTCGACCTCTTCTCTGAATGCCGCCCGATGTTCGGAAGTCCGAGTATCTGGAAACGGGAAGGTGGATACGGCAAGCATCAATGGCTCTTCTGTCTTCTGGAGAACTTTGGCGGAAACGTGGGTCTTCATGGAAGAATGGATCAGCTTCTCAACAACTTTTATCTCGGAACGGGGAAAACGGACACCCAAAAGCAAGAGAATTCTTCACTCATCACTAACTCTTCACTGAAGGGCTGGGGCTTTACGATGGAAGGTTCAGAAAACAACCCGGTGATGTTCGAACTGATGAGCGAACTGCCTTGGAGAGCGGAGAAGATGACCAAGGAAGAATGGATCCAGGAATACTGCTTTGCCAGATATGGCGTCCACGATGACACAATCGTGAAAGCCTGGACTTTGCTTGCAAAAAGCATCTACAACTGTCCGCTCGGCAACAACCAGCAAGGTCCCCATGAGAGCATCTTCTGCGGACGCCCATCATTAAACAATTTCCAGGTTTCCAGCTGGTCGAAAATGCACAACTACTATGATCCGGAAGACACCCGACAGGCTGCCATCCTCTTCGCACAAGTAGCTGATAAATACAAAGGAAACAACAACTACGAATATGATCTCGTGGATATCTGCCGACAGGCTCTCGCAGATCAGGGCAGAAAACAGTACCTGCAGACGATTGCCGACTACAATGCCTTTGCCCGTAAAGACTTTGACAAGAATGCAGACCGATTTCTGAAGATGATTCTCCTGCAGGACAAACTCTTAGGCACCCGTTCTGAATTCCGTCTGGGACATTGGACAGAACAGGCACGCAAAATCGGCAAGACTACGGCAGAGAAAGACCAATATGAATGGAATGCTCGTGTACAGATTACCACATGGGGAAACCGCACCTGTGCTGATAAGGGAGGGCTCCGAGACTATGCACACAAGGAATGGCAAGGTTTACTGAAAGACTTCTACTACAAGAGATGGAGTACCTATATGAAGGCATTAAAAGACCAGATGAAAGCCAGCACCCAAGTGGATTACGAAGCGTTAGGCGGTGGCAAGAATGCTAACAAGACTGCTGCCGAACTCTTCCAAATGGCATTGCCTGGCGGTCCGGTAATTGACTGGTATGCTATAGAGGAACCATGGACTCTGCAGCACAACACCTACAGTGATCAACCTGAAGGAGACTGTGTGGAAGTGGCGAAGGAAGTTATCAATTTTATCAGATAAGAACTATTAAGAACAAGATAAAACACCCAGAAAACTATGATCAGACTCAAATCTCTGGATATCATGCGAGGGCTCACAGTAGCCCTCATGATATTGGTCAACAATGGCGGTGAACAGAACTATCATATTCTGACGCATAGCAAGTGGAACGGCTTGACTCCCTGCGACCTGGTCTTTCCTTTCTTCCTCTTCATGATGGGTATGTCCACCTATCTGTCTTTGAGAAAGACGGAGTTTAAGCCCTCGCTAATTATCTACAGAAAAATCGCAAAACGCACCATCTTGCTTTTTTTTATCGGGCTCAGTATCAACTGGTTTGATATGATTTGTTCGGGTAATGGATTAGACTTTGCGCATCTGCGTATATGGGCAGTCTTACAGCGCATAGCCCTCTGTTATGGCATTGTATCCCTGTTGGCCATCCATATCAACCAACGGTATTTTGTCCATATCATCCTCGGCATCATCATAGTCTATATGGGCATCTTAGCTTTCGGCAACGGTTATGCCTACGATGCATCAGTCAACATCATCGCCCAGGCAGATCTCCATTTTTTCGGCTACGATCACCTCTATCATAAGAGTCCGGTAGATCCCGAAGGACTGCTGAGCACATTGCCAGCCATCGCCCATACGATGATAGGTTTCCTCTGTTGCAAATACATCAGCATTGCAGGCCAGAACGTTCATTCCAAAATTAAGTTTTTGAAAATCAGTGGTCTTGTCATGCTCATTCTTGGTTTCTTCCTTTCCTTGATTGGTTTCGGCATCAATAAGAGAATATGGAGTCCAAGTTATGTATTTGTGACCTGTGGTTTTGCTGCATGGGTCTTGAGTCTGCTCATCCAATGGATTGACAGGGGTGAAATCAGTGCAGAAGGAAAGATAGAAGCAAATGCGGAAGGAAAGACGATAAAAACAAAGGAGAATCCGATAACAGTTCTGTTTCTGTCTTTCGGAATGAATCCACTTTTTCTTTATGTCCTGAGCGAGTTCCTTGCCATCGTTTTCGGAACATACGGCATCAAGGACGACCTGTTAGGCCTCATCAGGAATGTCATTTCAGACGAGTATCTGGTTTCCCTCACCTATGCCCTGTTTTTTGTTGCCATTCATGCAGCGATGGGCATCTGGATGTACCAAAAGAAGATTTTCATTAAGCTATAATGCAAATGTTTGCACAACTATTTCCGACTTATTATATTAAAAAGCATAAAAATAAGGTGGAGTTCAGAAAATTATTTGTATTTTTGCAGACAGAATAACAAAATTAGATATATCTAAATAGAATATGAACATTTTAGAGTTAAGCGAACAGGAAATCGTTCGCAGACAAAGTCTTCAAACATTGCGCGAGATGGGCATTGATCCATACCCAGCTGCAGAGTTTCCAACCAATGCATTCAGCACTGATATCAAAGCTGAATTCAAAGATGAGGAAGAGCCACGCCAGGTAGTCATCGCAGGTCGTATGATGGGCCGACGCGTAATGGGTAAAGCCAGCTTCGCAGAGTTGCAGGACTCAAAGGGAAGAATCCAGGTCTATATCGCACGCGACGAGATTTGTCCAGACGAGAACAAAGACCTTTATAATACTGTTTTCAAGAAACTTCTCGACATCGGTGACTTCATCGGTGTAAAGGGTTTTGTTTTCCGCACACAGACTGGCGAGATTTCAGTTCATGCCAAGGAACTGTGCCTGCTCTCTAAGAGTTTGAAACCACTCCCTATCGTAAAATATAAGGATGGTGTTGCTTACGACAAGTTCGATGACCCTGAGTTGCGCTATCGTCAGCGCTATGTTGACCTCATCGTCAACGATGGCGTAAAGGATACTTTCTTGCAGCGTGCTACTGTTCTCCGTACACTCCGCAGCGTTCTCGACAACGCTGGTTATACAGAAGTGGAGACTCCTACTCTCCAGAGCATCGCTGGTGGTGCTTCTGCCCGCCCATTCATCACTCACTTCAATGCGCTCGATCAGGATATGTATATGCGTATCGCTACTGAGCTTTATCTGAAGCGCCTTATCGTAGGTGGTTTCGAGGGTGTTTATGAGATTGGCAAGAACTTCCGTAACGAGGGTATGGACCGTAACCACAACCCAGAGTTCACCTGTATGGAACTTTATGTTCAGTACAAGGACTACAACTGGATGATGTCATTCACAGAGAAATTGCTCGAGACTATCTGTATCGCAGTCAATGGAAAGCCAGAACGCGAGATAGATGGTAACATCATTAGCTTCAAGGCTCCATATCGCCGTCTTCCTATCCTCGATGCCATCAAGGAAAAGACTGGTTTCGATTGCAACGGCAAGACAGAGGAAGAAATCCGCGCATTCTGCAAGGAGAAGGGCATGGATGTAGATGAGACCATGGGTAAGGGTAAGTTGATCGACGAGCTCTTCGGTGAGTTCTGCGAGGGTACTTTCCTCCAGCCTACTTTCATCACCGACTATCCTGTTGAGATGTCTCCACTGACTAAGATGCACCGTTCTAAGCCTGGTTTGACAGAGCGTTTCGAGTTGATGGTCAACGGTAAGGAGCTTGCTAACGCATACTCAGAGCTCAACGACCCAATCGACCAGGAAGAGCGTTTCATCGACCAGATGAAGTTGGCTGACAAGGGTGACGATGAGGCGATGATCATCGATCAGGACTTCCTCCGTGCCCTCCAGTATGGTATGCCTCCTACATCAGGTATCGGTATCGGTATCGACCGCTTGGTAATGCTGATGACAGGCAAGACCTTCATTCAGGAAGTATTGTTCTTCCCTCAGATGAAGCCAGAGAAGAAGATGCCACAGAGTACTATCAAGGAATGGGCTGAGATTGGCGTGCCAGAGGATTGGGCATACGTGCTCCGCAAGGCAGGTTTCAACCTGATTTCTGACATCCGTGAAGAGAAGGCTCAGGGTCTTCAGCAGAAGATCGGTGAAATCAACAAGAAGTACAAACTCGGCTATGAGAAGCCTTCTGTTGATGATATCCAGGGCTGGATTGACGCAGCAAATAAGTAATATATATTAATGTATAATTGGGGCAGCATACTCCAATTATACATTATTAGTTATACATTAAACATAAAACGAAGTGTTCAACTGCGGAAAAATTGCTATTATTGGCGGCGGTAGCTGGGCTACGGCAATAGCCAAGATTGTGGTGGGGCATACTCATCACATAGGTTGGTATATGCGACGCGACGACCGCATCGAGGACTTCAAGCGCTTGGGGCATAATCCTGCCTATCTGATGTCGGCAAGATTCAATGTGGATGAGATTTTCTTCTCTTCAGACATCAATAAGATTGTGCAGAACTACGACACACTCGTATTCGTCACCCCATCGCCTTACCTTAAGAATCATCTCAAGAAACTCAAGACTCGCATCAGCGACAAGTTTATTATCACAGCCATCAAGGGTATCGTACCTGACGAAAACCTCGTTTGTTCGGAATATTTCCATCAGGTATATGACGTGCCTTATGAAAACCTGGCTTGTATCGGTGGCCCTTCTCATGCAGAAGAAGTTGCGCTGGAGCGTCTGAGTTATCTCACCGTGGGCTGTAGCGACACAGATAAGGCTCGCGCCTTTGCCAACGACTGTCTGGCAAGCGAGTACATCAAGACCAAGACTTCAAGCGATGTCATCGGTATCGAATACTCATCGGTCTTGAAGAATGTATATGCTATTGCTGCAGGCATCTGTGGCGGTCTGAAATATGGCGACAATTTCCAGGCGGTACTCATGTCGAATGCCGTTCAGGAGATGCACCGTTTCCTCACTGCCGTCCACCCTATCGACCGCAGCATGTACGACTCAGTATATCTCGGTGACCTGCTCGTAACAGGTTACAGTAATTTCTCACGCAACCGCACCTTCGGTACCATGATAGGTAAAGGCTATAGCGTGAAAAGTGCACAGATAGAGATGGAGATGATTGCCGAGGGATTTTTCGGTACAAAGTGTATGAAGGAAATCAATCGCCACATGCACGTCAACATGCCGATTCTCGATGCTGTATATAATATACTGTACGAGCGCATCAGTCCGCAAATCGAAATCAAACTCTTGACTGATTCGTTCAGATAATGGAGAAACATTAACACATTCATTTAGATATTTAAATAAGAAAATGAAAAGTATCAGCTTAAACATTACTAAGGCTGCATCATTCCTCGCAGAAGGTGCAGTAAAGGCTTACGAGCCTAAAGTAAAAGCCGCTCAGGAAGCTCTTGAGAACGGCACTTGTGAAGGTAACGATTTCTTGGGATGGTTGCATTTGCCATCTTCTATCACTCCTGAGTTCTTGAATGAGATTCAGGCAGTTGCCAACACACTGCGTGAAAAGTGTGAGGTTGTTGTTGTTGCTGGTATCGGTGGTAGCTACCTTGGTGCTCGCGCCGTTATCGAAGGTCTCAGCAATTCTTTCGCTTGGCTCGTAAATGATAAGAAGAATCCAACAATCCTTTTCGCAGGTAACAACATCGGTGAGGATTACCTCTACGAGTTGACTTCTTTCTTGAAGGACAAGAAGTTCGGTGTTATCAATATCTCTAAGTCTGGTACCACAACTGAGACTGCTCTCGCTTTCCGTCTTTTGAAGAAGCAGTGCGAGGATCAGCGTGGCAAGGAAGAGGCTAAGGATGTGATCGTAGCCGTTACCGATGCCAAGAAGGGTGCTGCCCGTACTTGCGCTGACAAAGAGGGTTATAAGAGTTTCATCATTCCTGACAATGTAGGTGGTCGTTTCTCTGTTCTTACTCCAGTAGGTTTGTTGCCTATCGCAGTTGCTGGTTTCGACGTAAAACAGCTCGTTGCTGGTGCTGCTGACATGGAAAAGGCTTGTGGTAAGGACGTTGCTTTCGATGAGAACCCTGCTGCTATCTATGCAGCTACTCGTCAGGCACTCTATACACAGGCTGGCAAAAAGATTGAGATCGTTTGCAACTTCCAGCCAAAACTTCACTACTTCGCTGAGTGGTGGAAGCAGCTCTATGGTGAGAGCGAGGGTAAAGACCAGAAGGGTATCTTCCCTGCAGCTTGCGACTTCACTACCGACCTTCACTCTATGGGTCAGTGGATTCAGGAAGGTGAGCGTTCTATCTTCGAAACTGTTATCAGCGTAGAGACTCCTAACGAGAAGTTGCTCTTCCCTCACGATGATGAAAACCTCGATGGTTTGAACTTCTTGGAGGGCAAGCGTGTGGATGAGGTGAACAAGATGGCAGAACTCGGTACTCGCTTGGCTCACGTTGACGGTGGTGTTCCTAACATCTTGGTTAACGTACCAGAGTTGAACGCTTACTACCTCGGTCAGTTGATCTACTTCTTCGAGAAGGCTTGCGGTATCAGCGGTCTCTTGGAAGAGGTAAACCCATTCAACCAGCCTGGTGTTGAGGCATACAAGAAGAATATGTTCGCATTGCTCAACAAGCCTGGTTATGAGGCTGAAAGCAAGGCTATCCAGGAGCGTTTGGCTAACGAGAAATAATCGATATTAAGAAATCATTTCATTATTGATGAAAGAAATTATTTCAAAATACTTAAAAGACCACGGCTTTGGGGAATTCAACCCTAAAGCCGTTCTTTTTGATATGGATGGCGTGCTATACAACAGTATGCCTAATCATGCCGTGGCCTGGCAGGAATCTATGAAGCAGTTTGACATCCACATGACTGCCGCTGATGCTTATGCCACAGAGGGAGCACGAGGTATCGATACCATCAAGATGATGGTGAAAAAACAGAAAGGTATCGACATATCTCTGGAAGAAGCTCAGAAAATGTATGATGTAAAGACGGATATCTTCCACTCTATGCCAACGGCAGAAATCTTCCCTGGTGTTAAGGAAATCATGCAGAAGATTAAGGATGCTGGTATGCAAGTGGGTGTGGTTACCGGTAGCGGACAGCGCCCTCTCATCATGCGCCTACTCAATGACTTCGGCGATTTTCTGGATGAAGAACATATTGTAACTGCGTATGACGTGAAACGTGGAAAACCAAACCCTGACCCATACCTGATGGGATTGCAGAAAACGGGCAATCTTCAACCATGGGAAGGTATCGTTGTAGAGAATGCTCCATTGGGAGTCAGAGCGGGTGTTGCTGCTAACATCTTCACGGTAGCTATCAATTCCGGTCCATTACCAGATAATGAGTTATCTGATAAAGGCAGTAATCTTCTTTACCATCAGATGACCGAGTTCTGCAATGATTTCGAGAGTTTAATAGAAATGGCACATCAGCAGAGCCAGATATTCAAAAACGACAAAAACGTGTAAGTAAACATCATTACTTACACGTTTTTGTTTGATTTTTATATTCGTATAATTCGATTCCTTTATAGGACAATTTAATGATAACCGATTTTTATTTAAACAATTCAGATAGTGATACTTTCCTTGACAATTTATTATTCTTTCAACCAACGACCAATCAGATCAATAATTTCCTGACGAGTAGGCTCTGGGAAGGAAAGAATTCGGGTCTTATGAGAACCTCCCGGACACATATAAACATGCAAGTTTTGCTTGTTCTTCGTAAATGGAAGTCCATAAATACCAGAAGCACTCCATGGGTCGATAGAACCATAGATATAAACCATCTTAGGATCATTCTTACTCAGGAAATCTACTGTGTGCTTATATAATACAGGAGAAAATTTCACTTCCTCTGCATCCTTCGGCAACATCAACCGATGCAAATATCCCTTTGCCGTCTTAATACTCAGATATCTCTTGAATGGTTTTGTATAATAGCCATAGTAACCTAATTCTTTAGCCGCCTGCACATCAAACGAGAAATAGGGATTCTGATTGGAGAAATAATCGGGTTCACAATGACTCATCCAATACTTGAATACAGCTAAATCATCAGCCTCTCTTGTAGGAATCTTTTGGATATCAGAACCCCACTGCCAGAAAGCAAACGCATACTCAAAGACTGAGAAGTCATATATTTCAGCCAAAGGGGCATTGAATGTATAATGCTTGTCATTGCAATATTTCTCAAGCATAGGAAGAAGAGCTGCCTTACGCTTAAAGAGCAGAAGTTGGAAATCGAGCACTTTCTGTCTGTTTTCAGGAGTCGAAACCTCATATTGGAGAAATTTCTCATGTCTGCCATCCTCAACACTTCTGTTGAGTGGAGCTACGTATGGAACAGAAATATCAACATCGTTTGGAAAATAGGAACGGTAGAACATGGTTGTCTGACCACCCTTACTGATGCCCGTAGCCATCCACTTACCCTTATATAAAGCATGTAATGCTTCATTCACATGATGCAAATCATAAAGAGAATTCTCCACTGTCAGATAATCCCAGTTGCAAGGGCTTGGCATGGACTTATCAAAATAACGGTACTCCACGGTAATGATGTTGGTATCGAAAAGCTTGGACAGTTCCTCTATATATCCCTCATGCAACGCATAATTGGCATCATAGCCTTCTGTAACAAGTACTGTCGGACGGTCAAAACCGCGATGACAGAGCACAACTCGCTGCTCAAACTGACCAGCCTGCGGGTTCTTAGCATCTAATTGCTGCTTAATAAAGAACACGTATTTTTCTGGGAAACAAGTACTCTGCAGCGGTTCCACTTTACTCACACCAGGAAGAGCCGCTAACCGTTTACCAGCTTCACCCAATTCTGCTGCCAACATCTGCAAAGGCAGGATGAGCAACATCAACATCAACAAACAAGCTGACTTTAATGATTTTGTTTTCTTAAAAAATTTCATTGCTTTCAAAGATATTATACTTTTGAAGATATTATATTTTGAAATACAAAGGTACTGCAAAAACCAGAGAAAAAAGAAAATAAAATGAGAAAAAGTATGATTTGATGAATCTTCCCCACAAAAACGTAGCAGATTGCTTTGCTATTCCATCAAAAAAACTTATCTTTGTGCCCGAATTTCAGTACAATTCAAATACAGAACAGCATATTGTACTTGTGAATAAAAAGAATTAAAAGGATAAATACGATAAAGGACAAATATTAAAAAGAAAGATATGAAAAAGATTATTTTTCCAATCATGTTGATTACAATGTTGGCTTCATGCTCAGAAAGCATTGAAGACAGAGCAGCAAGAGAGGCTAAGGAATATACAGAGAAAGTATGCCCTACTCCTTTCGTGAATGATGGACGCACAGACAGTACGGTATTCGACAAGAATACCCGTACCTATATTTATTATATGACTTTGAGAAACAAGGCAGATAATGCCATACTCATCAAACAGAACCACAAGAAACTCTATGATGCACAAAAGCAGTCATTAGACAATAATCCAGGACTTCAGAAATACAAAGAAGCCCATTTCGCTTTCAGATTCATCTATCATTCTGCTAAAAATCCAAAGGAAGTTCTATTGGACGAAACCTTTAAATATTAAGACAGAAAAGGTCATTGATTAAAAGCAGAAAAAGATTAAAAGCAGAAAAAGATTAAAAGCAGAAAAAGTCCCGAAGAAAGATTTAATTCTTCGGGACTTTTATATTGTTTCTACTGGAAGCCGACCAGTAATGCTGTCTATTACATTTAGTACCCCATTTCCTGAAGTGCAGTTGCCAACTGGTCTGGACAGCTTGTTGGTTTGTTGCCGCAGGTAATACCCTTCAATCGGGCAATCACTTCCTGCGCCTTCATACCTCTTATCAAGGAACAAACGCCCTTGGTATTGCCATCACAACCACCGATAAACTGCGCATCCTGTACAACTCCATTCTCATCAACACTGATGCAGATGTACTTGGAGCAGGTACCATGAGTCTGATAAGTCACCTTGGTAAGATGCTTTACATTCTCGTTGTTGATCATAGAAAACTTATTCAGCGTCAGCAGGAATTTCTGGCTTCATGTTGGTATAGACAGTCTGAACATCGTCAAACTCCTCCAACTTCTCAACCATCTTGTCGATAGTCTCACGCTCCTCAGCAGTTACATCCTTCAAATCATTAGGAATGTAAGTGAACTCAGCACCAGTTACCTCGAAGCCCTCAGCCTCCAAGTGCTTCTGGATTTCACCGAAGCTTGTAGGAGCACCATAGATAGTGATTTCATTGTTCTCCTCATCCTCATCGAACTCGTCTTCTACACCATAGTCGATCAGGTCGAGAATCAACTCGTCCATATCCAGACCTTCCTTCTTCTTGAATGTGAACACAGCCTTGTGATCGAAGAGGAAAGAAAGGGAACCTGTAGTACCCAAGTTACCGCTGAACTTATTGAAAATAGAACGAACGTCAGCTACAGTACGAGTAGTATTGTCTGTCAATGTGTCAACAAATACAGCAACACCGTGAGGACCATATCCCTCGTATGTTACCTCCTTGTAATCGCTGGTATCCTTGCCACAAGCGTTCTTGATGGCACGAGCGATGTTATCCTTAGGCATGTTCTCACGCTTACAGTTAGCGATGATAGCACGCAAAGTAGGATTGTTCTCTGGCTCAGGACCGCCAGCCTTTACTGCAATTGCAATCTGCTTACCTAACTTAGTAAATGTCTTGGCCATGTGGCCCCATCTTTTCAGCTTTGTAGCTTTACGATATTCAAATGCTCTTCCCATTGGAATAAATTTTAAAAATGTTTATCGTTTTGTTTAAAATATTATCTTAACTCTGCATTGAGCTTGCCTGTCAGGTTGGCAATCAACTTCTTCATGATTGCATCTATCTGCTTGTCATTCAAAGTCTTTTCTTCATCCTGAAGAATGAAGTTGACAGCATAACTCTTCTTGCCAGCTGGCAAGTTCTTACCTTCATAGACATCAAAGAGAACGACACTCTTCAGAAGTTTCTTCTCTGTCTGACGAGCGATTTGCTCAATCTGCTCAAACTGTACACTCTTATCTACCAAGAGAGCCAGGTCGCGGCTTACTGAAGGATACTTACTGATATCAGTATAGGTGAGGTTCACCTTCTTGATGGCCTTCATCAGGTTGTCCCAATGCACATCAGCATAGAATACATCCTGCTCAATATCAAAAGCCTTCTTCAACTTGAGACTCAAGATACCCAACTCTACCAATACCTTACCTGCACGTGTCTCATACTGTACACCCTTAGAGAAGATATTGTTGTCGCTATGCTTAACCACAATGTTATTGGCAGGCATGCCAACACGACGAAGGATATTCTCTACCACAGCCTTCAACTCGTAAATGCTACTCTGCTCATCAGCATGAGCCCAGTTGCCCTCTACACGCTTACCGGTAATGAGAAGAGAAATATGACCCTCCTGAGTATAACCCTTGATAGGATTCTCAGCATCCCACTTCTCCTTATTATATATATAGGTGTTACCAACCTCGAAGAACTTCAGATTCTGACTCTTGTGATTGATGTTGCGAGAAACACTCTCCAAACCGCCAAAGAGCATAGTCTGACGCATCACACCGAGATCAGTACTCAATGGATTCATGATCTTAACAGTATGCTCATCAGGATAAGCATTGAGTTCCAAATCAGTATAATAGCTTGCCTTGGTAAGAGAGTTGTTCAGGATTTCCATGAAACCTTCACCCACCAACTGCTCTGCTACGATATTCTGAGTATGATAATGCTTATCTTCCTCTCCCTGAACTGTCAAAGAACTCTTCAACTGGGTAGGAATTTCCACATTATTATAACCATAGATACGGAGAATGTCCTCTACTACATCACAAGGACGCTGAACATCTACACGGAATGGAGGAACAAGGAGATCGATGCCTTCAGCATCCTCCTTCACAATCTTCATCTCCAGGGATGTAGCAATGTTCTTGATAGTCTCCACACCGATTTCCTTACCGATGAGACGATGAGCGTACTCATAGTTCAAGCGAACAGGGAAATCCTGAATAGGCACTGGATAAACATCCTTGATTTGCATGGAAATCTTTCCACCTGCAAGTTGCTTGCAGAGAATAGCAGCCTGCTGCAAAGCATAAATCTGTCCGTTTGGATCAACACCACGCTCAAAACGATAGCTGGCATCTGTACTCAAACCATGACGACGTGCACTCTTGCGAATCCAGGTTGGATGGAAATAAGCACTCTCCAGAACTACATTCTTGGTGGTCTCGTATGTACCAGAACCCTTACCGCCAAAGATACCAGCGATACACATTGGCTCTTCTGCATTGCAGATGCTCAAATCGTGCTCACCAAGTGTATGTTCCTCACCATCGAGGGTAACAAACTTAGTTCCTTCTGGCTGGGTACGAACTACAATCTTATGACCGGTAACCATGTCAGCATCAAAACAGTGCAATGGCTGACCATATGCCATCATGATATAGTTGGTAATATCCACAATATTGTTGATTGGGCGCAAGCCGATGATATTCAACTTATCCTGCAACCACTTTGGACTTTCCTTTACTTCACAATCTGTGATACTTACACATGCATAACGCTTGCAAGCATCAGTATTCTGAATCTCTACGTCAATAGGCAGGTCCTCGTTATCTACGACAAACTCATCGCAAGAAGGACGATGAAGACTGGTCTGATAACCATTCTGCTTCAACCAAGCATAGAGGTCGCGGGCTACGCCCCAGTGACCCAGTGCATCTGCACGATTGGCAGTGATATCAATCTCAATCAACCAATCGCTCTCAAGATGATAATACTCAGCAGCAGGCTGCCCTACTGGAGCATCCTCTGGGAGAACAATAATACCTGCGTGGTCTGTACCCACACCAATCTCATCCTCAGCACAAATCATACCAAGGCTCTCCACTCCACGGAGCTTGCTTCTCTTGATAGTAAAACTCTGGTCACCATCGTAAAGTACACAACCTAAGTCTGCTACGATAACCTTCTGACCAGCGGCAACATTTGGCGCACCACAGACAATCTGCTGAGGCTCACCCTTGCCCAGGTCAACAGTTGTTACATGAAGATGATCGCTGTTAGGATGCATCTCACATGTCAACACTTTACCCACGTAAAGACCTTTCAGTCCACCTTTGATAGACTGAACTTCTTCCAAAGCGTCAACTTCCAGACCGCAAGAAGTCAGCGCGTCCGCAACTTCCTGAGGAGTCAAGTCGAAATCGACGTATTCTTTAAGCCATTTGTAAGAAACGTTCATTATAATGATTTTATTTGTATTCTCAAAATTCACATCGAAGCACCTCACGCACTTCGACTTTTTATGATTTTCTCTAAAACTTTGCAAAAATACAAAAAAAAACAGACTTAGACGAAAAAATATTCGTATATTTGCACTTATTAAAAGTTTAAGGCGATTTTTCCAGCGAAAACAGAAACTTTTTCATTTGGAAGATAGATTTCAAAACAAAATAACATGCGAAAAAAAGAGTCCCCACAGATAACACCCCTGATGCACATCAGCATCTTTCTAACCTTTGGAATTCTCATCGCAAAGATGGGATACGGCTATATTGACACCATCTATTGGCTGGTGGCTGCACTGCTTTCATGGGGCATTTCATTCTATCTTCTCAAACGCTCTTCATCGACAATAAACGCCCAATGCCTTTCCCTGATTTTCTGCATATTCTGTATGGGAGGAGTCCTGACTTCTCACCAATTGGATAAGAAACAGGATAAGCCGCAAATCATCACAGAAGAAAACCTTTCATCATTTGACAAAACCATGTTAGTCACTCAAGAATGCAGAAACACAATCCAAAAACAATTGCGAAGCCTCAACATCCAGGAACAGGACTTCGCCATCGTCTCTGCCATGACCCTCGGAGACAAGACCTCATTGACTAAAGAAACCAAAGATATCTATTCGATATCAGGAGCCAGTCATATACTGGCTGTCAGCGGATTACATATCGGAATTATTTTCCAACTATTCATTCTATTGTTAGGAGGACGAAGACGCAGTATCCCTACCATCATACTTTCCATCACTGCCATTTGGACTTATGTCATTTTTATCGGAATGCCCGCCAGTGCTTTACGTTCTGCTACCATGATCAGCATCTGCTGCTTTGCCATGCTTTCCCATCGTAAAGCACTGTCCATCAACAACCTCGCGTTTGCCTATGTTATCATGCTCATTTACAATCCACTCTACTTATTCGACATCAGTTTTCAAATGTCATTTATGGCAGTTTATTCGATACTATTATTCTACCAGCCTCTTGAAGACCTATGCAGTACCAGTCATTTTTATACCCGATGGCCCTGGAGTATGCTCTGCATTTCCATAGCCGCCCAAATCGGCACCATGCCACTCATCATCTATTATTTTGGTCGCATCTCATGCTATGCACTTTTCACAGGTTTCATAGCCATCCCTGCAGCCACAGTAATTCTTTGGTTATCTGCCGCTATTCTCCTGCTTACACTTCTTACCCATATACCCCTGATGAGTTTACTGTCAGAACCGCTTCTACACTTTGCAGCAAGTGGACTCATCAGTATCACTCAAGCAACGAATACGGCTCTGAAACTCACAACCATGCTGCCAGGAGCAAGCATTGATGGGATAAAAATAAATATCCCACAATTATGCCTCATCTACTTCTGCATAATCGTGGGATACATATTTATCAGGAAGACAAGGTATTATTCAAAAACCTCATCAATTCCATTTTCAGTAAAATCATCCTCTTCAGCCTTCCGACCACAAGGATTATAATCTTCCGGAAGATCAAACTTTGCCATTGGATCTATACCTAATGACCTGTCAGCATACACCTTCTTCATGAAGATAGCCCATATAGGAAGCGCCATCGTAGCACCTTGTCCCATCTGTCCTCTGTCAAAATGGATGTCACGGTCTTCGCCGCCCACCCAACAGCCGCTAACCAACTGTGGAGTGAAACCGATAAACCAACCATCACTATTATTGTTGGTCGTACCAGTCTTGGCGCCAATCTGTCCCTGGAAATTATAACGATAGCGCAAACGTCCAGCAGTACCATTATCTACTACACCCATCAGCATCGTAAGCATCTTCATTGCGTTGGCAGCACCAATCACCTCATTCATTCGAGGCTGGAATGTAGCAATGGTATTTCCTTCATTGTCCTCTATTCGACTCACAAACATAGGAGCTGTACGGATACCATGATTGGCAAATACCGTATAGGCACTCACCATCTCGCTCACACTCACTTCACAAGGGCCCAGACAGAGACTCAAGGATGGATGAATATCAGGATTATGAATACCGAAGTCATGGAGAATCTGAACAAACTGGTTTGGATTCAACTTGCTCATCAGATAAGCACTGATCCAGTTGTTACTCTGCGCCAGTCCCCACTTCAATGGCACCATCTGTCCATAACGGGCATGACTCACGTTACGAGGAGTCCAAGGCCTTCCGGCAACTATATATGTCTGCTGACGGTTAGGAGCATAATCACAAGGTGTGAATCCGTTCTCCATAGCTAAGCTATAGAGGAATGGTTTGATGGTAGAACCCACCTGTCTCCTACCTAAGCTTACCATATCATACATGAAGTGAGGATAATCCAAACCGCCCACATAAGCCTTGACAGCTCCAGTCTTCGGATCCATACTCATGAAACCGCTACGCAGGAAACCTTTATAATATCTGATGGAATCGAGCGGACTCATCAAGGTATCAATATCTCCATGATAAGTGAACACCGTCATTTCTATCTTCTTGCGGAAAGCCTCTTTGATTTCCTCTGGTGTGCATCCCGCAGCCTTCATCGTACGCCAGCGCTCACTCTGGGTAATAGAACGATTCAGAATATTACGAATCTGCTGAGGAGTCAACTTATCTGAATAAGGAGAACTTGGCTTCGGCTTATTTTCCTTATCAAAAGCTGGCTGAAGATAACGGGCAACATGCTGATAAACAGCCTCTTCAGCATACTTCTGCATACGACTATCGATGGTAGTAAACACCTTCAGTCCATCAGAATAAACATTATATGGCGAACCGTCTTTCTTGAAGTTTTTATTGCACCAGCCATAGAGAGGATCCGTATCCCAGGCAATTGAATCGGCAACAAACTGCACATTGTTCCACGAAGGATAATCTGTACGAACAGGGCGTTTTGCCATCATGTACTGGCGCAAGAATTCCCTTAAATAAGTAGCCGTACCATCCTTATGATCAGTACGATGGAAGTTCAGCGTCAAAGGTTCACTTGAATAGTTCTGATACTCAGCACGGTCCATATAACCAGCCTTCACCATCTGCGAGAGAACAACATTACGACGCTCCTTGGCACGTTCTGGATAACGTACCGGATTGAAGAGCGATGGGTTCTTACAAAGACCTATCAAAGTAGCAGCTTCGCACACCGTCAGATCCTTCGGTTCCTTATTAAAATAGGTATTAGCTGCCGTCTTGATACCGACAGCATTGTGCAAGAAATCAAAATAGTTGAGATAGAGAGCAATAATCTCCTCTTTGGTATAATAACGTTCCAACTTGATGGCAATGACCCACTCTATTGGCTTCTGGAGCATTCGCTGAGCAGCACTTTGCGCAGTACTACTATACAACTGCTTAGCCAACTGCTGAGTAATGGTGGAACCACCTCCAGCATTAGCCTGTCCCAAAATACCACGCTTAATGATAGCACGACCCAGCGCTCTGAAGTCAATACCAGAGTGCTCATAAAATCGTTCATCCTCAGTAGCCACCAAAGCCTGAACCAGATAAGGTGACATTTTCTTATAAGGTATCACAATTCTGTTTTCCTTATTCAGATTCCATGTACCGATAACCTTACCGTCAGAAGAATATACCTGAGTCGCAAAGCGGTTGATCGGATTCTGCAAATCTTCAATATCCGGCATATAGCCAATCCAGCCAAACCAAATGGCAAAGAATCCAACAATTGCAGAAACAATACCTCCAGCAAGAAGCGCCCACAAAATATGTATGAAACGTTTTCTCATCACTAATTAAATTATATTTCAAATATCATTTCTTGATAATTTGTGCAAAATTACACAAAAAAAGTTGTTACGCAAAAGAAATCAAGGAAATTTTGCATATTCCAAATAATAATGTTAACTTTGTCGGCAGAAAAAAGACTTAGATGCTTATGGCAAGAAAACTATATCCTTTAGGAATACAGACATTTGAGAGAATCCGCAAGGAAGATAAACTCTATATAGACAAGACGGAATATATCTACCACATGACTCATACCAGTGGTACATATTTCTTCCTGGCTCGCCCTCGCCGTTTTGGAAAATCACTACTTGTCTCAACACTCCAAAGCTACTTTGAAGGCAAGAAAGATTTGTTTGAAGGACTTGCCATCGAAAAGTTAGAGAAAGAATGGACAGAATATCCTGTACTGCATTTTGACATGAGCGGTGGAAAGCACATGGACAAGGAGCAGCTGGAAGAGTACCTGGGATATCGCCTCCAAGATGAGGAAAAGAAATGGGGAATTTCTAACCCTGCAAAAGGTAACAACAATCGTTTGATAGACCTTATCAACACTGCGTATCAAAAAAGCGGCAAACAAGTGGTCGTTCTCATTGATGAGTATGATGCGCCATTGTTAGACGTTGCTCATGACAATGACAGACTGATAGCTCTTCGTGATGTTATGCGCAAATTCTACAGCCCTTTGAAATACAGAGAGCCTGTTCTCCGTTTTGTTTTTCTCACAGGCATCACCAAGTTCTCGCAAGTCAGCATTTTCAGTGAACTAAACAACATCACCCTTCTCTCCATGAATGATGACTATGCTGGCATTTGTGGTATCACAAAAGAAGAACTGCTTACCCAAATGTCGGAGGACATAGGAGAATTGGCTGAGAAAATAGGCATAACCAAGGAGCAAGCCATCGAAAAACTCAAAGAGCATTACGATGGCTATCACTTCTCTGGCGAATCACCAGACATTTTCAATCCTTACAGTTTGCTGAATTGCTTCAATGAGAAGAAATTCGGTTCATATTGGTTTGCCTCTGGCACTCCTACATACCTCATCAATATGATGCGAAAATTCGACGTTATACCATCGGACATCACAAGAGTAGAAGCTGATGCAAGCGAATTTGATGCACCAACGGAGAACATGACGACCATCATGCCATTACTCTACCAAAGTGGTTACATCACCATCAAAGATTACAACCAGGAGTATAATTATTATACCCTCGACATTCCAAACAAAGAGGTAAAAGATGTTATTCTTCATTTAAACTTTGCTCACTGACTATCTTGTAGATGTGGAGGTTCATACCCCAAAAGGCAGAGTTGACATTGTTCTCCTGACTAAGACCAATCTCTACCTCATAGAATTGAAACTTAATCAGGATGCCCAGACTGCAATGCAGCAGATCAACCTCAAGAACTACCGCCAGCGTTTCGCTTTAAGCGAGAAGCCAATTACCAAGGTAGGCGTCAACTTTGACGGCACGACAAGGAACATCACAAACTGGGTAATAGAATGAGAAAACGAAGGAAAACTACAAATTAAATATGGAAATTTATACAACACCAACAAGAGAGGAGTTTTTCGACTATGCATACAAACATGGCTGGAATGACTGGGCAGAAGAGCTATGGGAAGAAATGAATCGTACAAATTGGCTAAAGAACGATGGTACGCAACCAAAAAATTGGCACACTATCGTTAATGTCAGAAACGGTTACATCAAAAACAGACAGAACATCACCCACCAAGAGCCTAAACTTTTTTCTGAATATGCAAAAGGCAAGAAGAAAAAAGAAAAGGTTGTTATCAACGAAATAACAGAAGAATTTCCTGATAACGACTTACATTATGTATGCTATACAGATGGCTTTTGCGACTACCATTCTGAACATAGAGTTGGTAGCGCAGCGTACATCATAGTACACGATGGAAAAATCATCAAAGAAAAGAATCATGGACAACTAAACACCAATAATAACCGCATGGAATTACTATCTATTATTAGTGCTGTAAAATCATGTCCCAATGGAGCATACGTTGACATCTACACTGATAGCCAATATTGCGTATTAGTTCTTTCCAAATCGTATAGTCCAGACAAGAATGCTAACTTCTATGATATGTATAGAGAATGTTCTTCTCACCTGGCAGAAGTACGTTTTCACTGGATTGAGAGTCAAAACGAAGATAAGTACAACAAACAAGTCCATAAACTATGTACAGAGGCTTATTGGAACACTTGTGAACAATATGGAATTGAGAAATTTCAAGAGTACAAATAACTTGGAAATCAAAATACTTCCTTAACTATTCTTCATCTTCAGAATCATAATCACTATCAACAAAGCCGTCATCAAAACCTGCCTCATAGCCTTCTTCATAACCAAGTTCGTACTCCTTTCGTTTTTCCCCCTTATAACGGCAAGAATCATCATAAGAATCACCTCGCAAGTTCTCAACTCCGTCATTATAACCATCCTCTTGCCCCTGATCATACCCTTCGTCATAATAAGGATTGACACTTAGGTCAATTCCCGAATTGCCATTATGTTGTGTATCACTGACGGAATGAGATTTCAAAGAATCAAGATTGACAGTTGATCCTTGAATAGATTGCGATGCCTGCTCATGCATTTTATATTCCACCGTACGAGCTGTAGAATTTCTTTGGGTGTTCTTTTCCTTTGAAGAACACCCAAAGAGAAACACAATACCAGCACTTCCCAATAACCAATATACCTTATTTTTTACCATATTAATAGGCTCTCTATCAAGTGGAATGCTCCTATAAACATCATGATAATACCAATAAATGATAAGGCAACAATCACATAATGGTCAATTGTCTGCGAATCTTTAAGCCTTAACCAGGAAGGAAAATGCTTCCACAAAAGATAGCCCAATACTATTTGAAAAATTGAATGTACCATAAGCCTTTAATTAAATTCAATTGTCAAATTATCGTAATCTATAGATATTTTTCCAAACTTAGCTAATGCAGTTTGTCCCAATAACAATGGAGCCTGGATGTTATCTACTACTGTTGCTTCAACATCATGCAGCACAATACCACCTATTTCCACGGTTTTAAGATTTATTACAGTTCCAACAGATACCCGACCTGTTGCATCTTGAAATTGTTGCTGCCCCAAGATGTCATCTCGCGTAATTTGGCCTTGACGAACCATTACCGTAGCCTCAGCTGATGATATACAAATGCTTGAAGCACCAGTATCAAAAATAAACTTCAAATCCAAGCCATTCACCGTAATTGGCACTAAATATACCCCACCTTCAGCTTCCATTTTAACCGTAGTTCCACGGCGTATTCTACGTTCTTCCCTATAATCTTCTCTACTAGAACGTGAATCCACTACTTCATCACCATCTGTCACTTGACCTCTATAATGTCTATGGCGACAGCTATCCATCAAGCAACAAATAGAAAACAATATATATATACATATAAAACTTCGTTTCATCATTTCTCTACATTACTTATTTTAGGTATAATTTGGATAATTATACATTGATTCTTCTCTTCTTCATGGATATTGTAGTATTCTGCGGCATCAGCTTCACCTTTCTTCACAGCCTCATAAAAAGCCGTATTGTAAGGTCTGATACCACGTGTTCCACTTCCAGAGATTTGAACTTCACAATCAGAATTTTCAAAGTCTATATTATTTCTTTTCCAAAGATAATATACAGCCAAAGCCCTGTTGTAACTTAGCTCATCATTTTTATCATATCGAATATTAGAAGCCATACCTTCAATTACAACCATATACTTCACATCAAGCCCAGAATATTTATCTGAGGATTTCAAAGCATTCAAGGATTTAACAACTTTCATTAAAGATTGTCCTATATAAATGAGCTGAGCCGTATCAGAAGGGGGTATTGTTGCATCCATACTAGCAAAATGAGGCGTAAACTCTTCGCGAAGAGTCCATCTTTTATTAATGGAATCTTCGCGAAAATATTCTTTAGGCAATCTATTTACTGCTTCTTGAATCTCGTTTATCTTATCAAGTTGTTTTCTTGTTGCTTGCTCACTCATATAGAGTCCAGTAGAAGACAGGACAAATAAGACAAGCAAAATAAAAAACAAACTCGTCATTAAATCAGAATAACTAATCCAAAAGAAACTTTCCTTTTTCTTCTTTGCCATAATTATTATAATTGACTACAAACATTAATAGAACACACTATCAGCAGCTGTCGTGTCAACAGCTGTAGAATCAATAGCATCTGCATTATTATACATTTGCATCTGGCCATTGTCTTGTAATTGAGGCTGAGACATATATCTTACACTTGATTTTATAACATAAAAACAAGTCACAACAAACAATATCAGACAACCAATCTTTAACCATGAAGGTATACCACTTTCCCCACGCTGTGCTTTGGTATTATCTATCACTGCATGAGCCAATGTTTCAATTTTATTCTCTAATGCACTATTCATAGTTCTATTATCTTCTTTCATGGAAGTGATTGCTGATACCAACTTATCAAGTTCGTCGAGTTTACACAAATTATCCAATTTACGCAAATGCCCTCTTTCTGACGTAACGAGGTCGTGAAGGTCTTCAGTTGCTTCTGTTGTATAAGTACGTATGCTATTAATCTGCTCCTGAGCATGAGTTTTCAACTCTTCTATAGCTTGCGCCATTGTGCTATCGATCTCACCAGCAGCAGTCACTACAGCTTCCTGTTCATTTACACGTTCAAGGAATACACGCAATTTCTCCATGACTAACTGATTCTTTTGGATATTATCTTGCATGGCATTTGTAATAGTTTCAACAGCTTCAGTTCGCTGCAACTGGTCATTAATCGAATCTGTGAGTTTCGCAGTAGAACGAACAAAGCTATTCATCTGACCAAGATATTGAGTGAACTTTTCAAACTCAGTCATGCTATTGCGGAGCTGAACCAAGACATTAGCATTCAAATTCGCCACTTGCGTCAAGTCCATCTTCTTCAACTCCTTTTGCAATGCCACCTGACTATCAAAGGCTGTATGGATTTCATCCATGATACCACCAAAGCCCTTAATATTCTCCTCAAAGCTGGTGTTGAATTTCTCCAAATTTGATTGCAATGCAAGAATTGTTGACGCAGCATCCTTTGTCATCTGTGGTAACAAACGGGTTTGAATAAAGTCATAAAAAGCATTCTTTTGCGCTTCTAACTTAGACTTTGCTCCCATATATCGCCAAGAGGACAAGAGGGTTGTCAATCCCAAGCCAACAAAACTACATATCATGGCTTGCTTAACTCCAGTAATCAAGCCATCAACAGAATTTACAAACAATTCACCATCCAGAGCATTTGTTGCAGGATTATATTCAAAAGACAAAGAGTATAATCCTATAATGATTCCCAAAACGGTACCCATCAATCCCAAATAAATTGGAACTGGCAATTTATGATTTATCTCTTCATCAATAGAATCGGTATGACGCTCTACAATATCCTTGATAAGATGGAAATCAGCCGCTCCACCTTTGTTCTTCTTTAAATAGTTATTAATGGTTTTTACAACGTCTTTTAGCAAAATACTTTGCTCATTCTTATGAAGAATTATGGTACTCACCTCTATTTTCGCAGTTTCAGCTACAGTTGCTGTTTTTAGTAAAGTACTACCGTCCTTTGCATTACAGCCCAAACGAATTTTTACATTTTGAGAAGCACTTGCAAAATCAACATAACTATTGTCATAAATTATATCTACAATAATGGTGTCCCTCATGGTACCATCTCCATGCAGAAGAGTAACTTTATCGCCTTTTTTAATATCGTACTTTGGGCAAAACGAGAAAAACTGTTCCTTTGTCGTATTTTCAAGTACTACACCCAAATAAAGAGGTGATTTTATTGAAATATAATCTTCAGTTTTACAATCAACATCTTCTAAGCTAACCTTTGTTTGCTTCAGTTTCAAATTATTTTCTGACTTCAAAAAGTGACCAATACTTTCAATTTGCCCCCATGCCAAATAAGCCACATACCCCTGTGCACACAGGATTATTAATATGATTATTATTTCTAAAAATTCCATTGCTATCAATCAAATATTACTACTGCCTTACGTGTTACAACCCATTTACCATCTCTAAGTTCTGCTTCACCTTCTGCTGTACATTGATACTTACCATTGGTACCGCTACCTGAAGCATTACAAACCCTGTCCAAAGTCTTATCTTTTGTATTCAACGCCCATCTTACACGATTTGGAGAATCGCAATCAAAGACAAAATGAGCTAAATTTGGTCGTTTGGAGTCTATCTCAAAGCGATACATTGTCTCTTCTGTAGGGCGTTCTCTTTTCAAAGACAACTCGAATTCCATGTCTTTAAGAGGGCGTTTCATATAAAACACCCGACTTGCCCCAGCAGATTGATTCTCTGCTTCTTTTTGCTGTACTTTCAATGTTGATTGTTTCTCCCAACTTTGTTGACCTGTGGGAGCATTCCCTCCAACTTGCCCATTAGCCCAATTTGTCAAAGCATTCAACCGAAGGTTTATAGAATCTATGTTTTTTTCATTCGTTTGAATATAACCTAAATATTGACTCAATGTCAATTGAGTACTTCCGTTAATTATCTCAGGATGACGGCTTGCAAAATCAGTAATAATATCTTTCACCTGCTTCTCAGTCAAATTACCCTTACCTGCTATTTTTTTTGACAACAAAATAACTAAGACTATTGCAACAACAGAAAATATAGCCAAATAAACGAACAAGTTTTTCACACCCACTTTATCGCTTTCCAACTCATTCTGCTTCTGTTGCAAAGTAGCCAACTTTGACTGGCACATTTGCAAATTAGAATTTAACACATTCAACGAATCATTTAGTTTCTTAATACCATCTTCATTTCGTTGAAGTTGAGACTGCATTTTTGTCGTAGCGGCCTTTCCTCCTATTGTATCAAGAGACTGCTCATTATTATTAGTAGGTTCTGCCTCATCATGGTTGTCGGCAACTTGCTCTTGCGGCGAATCACTTTCGCCGCCTAACAGACCGCTCAAACGGTCACAAGATTGGAATGTCAAAGACAATCCTATAAAGCTAACTATATATAATAATTTCTTCATTTTACTGTTGGTTTGATATGTAATACGATAATCTATTTAAGCCACCTGCCAAAGGGAAAAAGAAGATAGAATCTTCCAATTCTGCATCAGGGTCATTTCTCTCAGCCTTTCTTGCATCAAGCACTGCAGCTAAATCCTCATGCGCATGCTCCAATAGGATACGCTTATATTCAGGGAAACTTCGCTGCGTGTTGATACCAAACTTCTTCTCAAAAGAATACTTACTATTCAACCCAAAGAAATACTCTATAAATGTCTCATAGAAAGAAACCCCTTGATTGATTACGACATTGTCAACATCTCTCAAACGGGCATGATGCAAGCCTTCTAATTTTGTAGAACCAGCAAAGCAATAACACAAATCCTCAGCATCATCGATTACATCTTCCGACTTCATGTTCAATCCACCCTTACAAGTGATTTCCTTTGGATTTCCAACACGTTTCAGTTCTACTTTTCCATCATCACCGATAATATCATTAAAGACAATTTTGGCAATACCCTCTAACTCTGGCTGTCCTCCGATTAGATCCAACACTTTAGACCCAGTTCCACTAATCGTTAAATAAGCAGGAGTACCTATACCCCTCTCCTTCAAGACATTTGCCAAATAATATATCTCCGCTACATAAAACAACAACAGAGAGGTCTTCATATTATAATCATGTTTCAATTCCTCAGAGAATGAAATGGATATACCTTTCTTTTTCAACTCAGAATTGCGTTCCAACGAATATAAGAAAGAAACAAAGTCTGCAGATACAGCATTATTCACAACATTACTAAAAGCATCTCGCAAAGAATCAATGTGCGTACCATTAATTTTTGTTTGATAGCTATCGTGATACTTGTTGTAGAAGCCATTCATCTGAATGCCAAAGCCTGGGAAATCCCCATAGATGCTATTACCAGCAAAGCGAACGGAAGATATCAACTTTGGCTGATTATTTTCATATACAGCAAAATCGGTCGTTCCTCCACCAATATCCATCAAAACAACAGGTCGATAAGCAGCATTGACACCTTGTGTATTCTTATAATAGTAAAAAGGAGCCAACGATTCCGTAACACCTTGTACAAGACATTGTTCATCTATCAATGCTTGACAAAGATGTGTCCATTCACTTCTTAATTGAGATAGTCTAAACGATTCCATGCTTACAGGATAGAACCATATAATCTTTGTATTCTTCAAAGAACCACCATTAAGTAGCACCTTTGATCTTATCAACATCAACAATTCCTCAAAGAAACTTGTGACATATTGCTGGTTGCCAGCCCCTAACCATTTTAGATTAGTTATGGTTCTGTTATTATGTAAGTTTGCCATCCGCTCATAATGAAATCCTACAGAATAATCACCCAAAGTTACTTTGGTTAGAATATCTTGCCCTTGTTCCATTGCATTCGCTTTTCCCAAACATATATTGGTTCGTAATGGGAAACCAACCATTTCATCAACGCCAAAGGTAGTTGGCAAAAACTCCTGAACAGGAGCATTCATAAAGTCATCGATTTCCTTTTGTTCAAATAGTTCTTGATAGCTACTATCATTTGTGTGCATAGCCAATATTGTACTATCCGATTGCGACATCTCCAAAGGATGTGTGACTTGGCCATTGTTGACTCGATATTCAACATGAGTATTAGTCGTTCCGAAATCTATAGCAAATTCATAAGAATCTGTTCCAGACCCTACTACATCATACTTTGGAACCAACATACCGATAGCAAAACCATTGCTTACCAGCATCACATCGAACTCATCATTTGCGACAAAGACCTTAGTGGTCATGCTAATTTCCTTTTTCTCCTCTCTTTTTATCACAGAAGAAACCAAATTGTCACCAAAGCCATTCTTACACTTAAACAGTTCTACAGAATAATCATAACTCTTTGTCAATTCCTTCCAATCTCCATCAATCAGATAGACACGCTGAGGCTTGTCAATACCATTAGCATTGACAATATGATAAGAAGGATATAGATACAAGTCAAAAGTACAATCTACAATAGCTCCCTTATTCTGTTCCCCATTAGGTTCATCTATATCATAATAGATTCTTCTAAGAGTTATATACTTACCCTTTTGAATCGGCACACGGATGATTGCCTCTACGCCCGTACCCGCATCTTTCAACTCAAAGATATTCTCAGCATGAAGTCCAGATGTCTTACCACAAATCGTCTCTAAACTCAAATAATTAAAAATTTCCTTCTTAAAAGGGAGCAAATAGCTATACCCTTTTTTAGTAGAACTTGAATAGTTACCTAAGAAATAAGAACTTTCATCAATAGGGAATGCTGTACGGATAATAAATGGCTGAAAAATATCATCAACCGTGAGGTATGGATATAGTGTATTATCCCCAGGTAAAGTTCTATCAACCATAGCGCGACTGTCTCTATATGGAGCTTTCATCTGAGGATTCCAAGCCCCTGTAACATAGCGCATGCCAGGTTCATTATAACCTAAAGCATTTGGCAGCACTAAAGGTAGAATGTCTGAATCATAATCTGCTTTAATCGTAAAGTCACTAACCGAACCGGCATCAGGAGCTTGATAAGTTCCAAGCACAACACCACCAGGCAACATGATGTTGGCAGCACCAACAGTAATCGGCACATAATTTTGAATATCCGTAGCTGTCACATTACGAAGATCAGACTTAAGCTGTTGGTCTGTGATAGCCCTAAAACATTCATTCACATACTTATATACCTCTGGATAGACATTGCTAAAACCATATTGGAGAGACAATGTCCAAACATACTTTATAAATTCTTGATCACGTTCTATCAAAGAGCGGAACGCTGTTGGATTAGCATCATAAGCATTATGATTCCCACTCAAAGGAACTCGAACATACGACAAATCGTTAGTAGAAGCCACAGCCAATGAGGTTGTTGAAGTTCCACCAACAATATTTAATGGCGCTGGTCCATTCTTATAGTTCAGTAAATAGAATACAGCATTCTGACTAAAATTAAAAGCTTGAGCATCTTGATTGAGATATAAACTCAAAGTTTGCCCCAATCTTTGGTGAGCAATGGCAGGACTCTGCAACAAACTTGCAATTTGAGTACTTGCATTCCAAGGAATAATCTCAAACATGGAACTCAACTTATTGAAGTTGAAGAAGATTTCCAATGTATCCAAAGAAAACGACACTATCTTATGGTAGATAGAATCTCCCACGATATCATTTGAGCCATTTCTGTTAACAGCTCCACAATTCTCAAAAGCATTTCTTGCAAGTTCAAAACTTGCGAAAGGTGTCGGAACAGAGGTTATCGGTAAACTTGCCGTTGCACCAGAAGGATCAACAATATTGTTAATCTCGTTCGTTCCATATTGCTTGGAAACATCCCAACCATCTAAAGTTTGGGTACCTCCTGTATGTAATCTATATACGTGTGGCATACTATACTAAGTTTAAACGTTTAGCTATTGCATTTCTGATAGCAATCCAATGAACATTCATAAAGTAATCCTTATCTGACAGACGCTTATCTACGCCATTAGAGGACTTCGCTATTTCATCATCTATAAGGACAAAACCATCTTTATTAGCAAAGAGTTTTCCGAAGAAGCCAACTTGCTTTGGCTCATATCCCATGATGGAATGGAAGATATTATTGTAACCTTCTAAATTAAACGGCTGAAATGATCTGCTATTTCTTGCCATCTCCACAAGCCAACCATCCTTACCATCATCTTTGAACCAATTTATAAATGTATTCAGATTTCTATAAAAGCCTTCACTCAACATATCGAGCTTGAAGTTTCTCGCTTTTGCCCAAGCAGCATCAAATGTATCCTTAAGATGATGTTGGTAGAACTGCGAAAATATATAGAACGAAATCAATGAAGGAGCCAACATTTTCCTTGTAGAAGGAGACAAAAGGCTTAAATCCATCGTACCATTCTCCTGCTCAGTAGCAAATTCTTTATAGATTTTAGCACCTCGCATGATTTGAGGATCCTTGGCAAAATCTATAATGGCCAAAGCAGAAGCCATTTCTATAAGATGAGCATCATTCTTCTGACCATCAGAACCTTCAACATTATCGTACGAACTTGTCATACTATCAGCAATATAATACAAAGCATCTGTATCCAAGTTATTCTGATAATAAGTAAGCGCAGACTTAGCCTTAGTTATAAATGTAGCCATATTGATTTCACTGTTTCCATTAGTTTGTAATCCAAAATATGGCAATGCAGAAAGAGCTCCTATTGGAGCATCTGCTATTATCGCAGGATTAGCAAACGTATTGAACTGCTGCGCTTGCCTAAAAGTCTTCAATAACAAAGGAAATCCAGCAGCTCCTGTTCCACCAAAAATAGAACTAATGATAAAAATTTTATCACCATCAGAAAAACCAGACAACAAATTTGCTAATACATTGTTGTTAGGGTCACAAAAATCATTCAGCACAATACTACCCATATTAGGATTGCCCTTAAACCCTTCTTGCATTTGTGCATTAAGATTCCTATCACTAAAGAGAAGGCTCATCATTGCCTTATCCTCTCTTTTTAAATTATCATACTCAATATATTGACCAAATGTCTTATTGCCAACATTTGCTATCGACAATCTGAAGTCCGTGCCTTGGTCATCAATATCTGTCTTGAAAAAGCAAGACTGAACTTCTGAACCAAAAGATAACTCAGAATGTATTTCCTTATATTTTTTAAGCAAATTGACAGTTCTTGTCAAGTCACCATTACTTAAATCTGGATCAATGAGAACAGGAACTATTGTATCAACACCAGCATCAACACCAGAAGCTAATAGCATCGTGAGAGACCTGATTACTCGTGAGCCAGTTCCTCCTATACCAAATAAATATAACTTACTCATAGTTTTTTTAATTAAAATGGAATATATCTTCCCTTTACACTAAAGTATTTCAAAATCAGTGATAAGATGAAAGACCACCCTATAGACCAACCAAAGCAAATTAGGGAAAAATAGATATAATCTACATCTTCTATCTTACTGTTTGTTACATGATGTGCATTCAAATAGTCATACAACCCATTATCCGCATTACTGAAACCTATGGCAGCTACAACCAAAGACACAACGAGGATAACCACGAACCATATCCAAGTTTTTGCTAAACGAATATTGTCCCAAAGTTTATAATACACAAACAGCACAATCAATGGCAAGAATAGTAACCATAAAAATGGCACAAAATACAAGTCCGCCTTATACATGTACTGTGAGAATGGCCCTAAATAAGCGACACCCCATAATTCAAAAAAATTTGCTACAAAATCAGCCATATCATTTATTATATTTATTAATATTTATTTGAACTTTAAAATAATCTGCATAGTCTTCATTGTATGCAGCAGAAATTCCTTCTATCATCTTTTGTATCGCAAAACTTTGTGTTGAAGAAGGAACATAACCAGAATCATCTGCCACATTAGCCTTTCTTACCCAAGCAGGAATACCCTTTTTCAAACTTATAGTAACCATAGGCGCAAAAGAGCCATTAGGCACACTAAGCGTAATAGCATAAGGTTTTGTTGGTTGCATGGAAAAATCTCCTATAGCTGAAGAAGATGCCTTTGACACGCCAACAACCTTGTAACTATTTGGTTCTACCTGATAATTGTCCTTATCCAATATATAGGTATCATCTACAAAAATATTGGAATAATCCACACCAATTGCAAATTGCAAAGAAGTAGCACTTCTATCCAATGAAATTTCGTCTAAATCCAAATAGTTCTTCATCGTCTTGATTCTTCGAGCATTTGTATAGTCAGAAATGATGGCACAAGCATTTTTATCATCCAAGGACCAACTTTCTGAAGATAAGAAACATTTGTTTTTCAGACCAGGTAAGTTATCTACTTTGAAATCTGCATATAGAGTTTTAAGTGCATCTCTATTACCTGTAATCACAACATAAAAAGGACGTGGAGACTTACATACGAAAGGCTTGTCATTTCTATCATAATAAAATCCATCAAACTTAGAAACAAACTGAAGTATTATAGTTGCCATCAAGTTGTCCTTAGACAAAGCCGTCAAGAAAGCATCTGTCGTAGCATTTTTGGCATTGTCCAATTGACTATTCACGTCTGTAACAGAGTAAATACAATCAGAGAAAAGAACAGATATTACATTTTTCTTAGTCTCTTTCAATATATTCCTGAAAATTTGATTAACATCTGTCGAGCCCACATTCCCCACTTTTATCTTAGCAGGATTGAGCATCTGAATAAAATCTATTGCACTTTGGTTTGCTTTATAAACTTGATTATTCACAAAATAGAAGTCAGTACTTTTACAATTATGATGTGAAGAAACTATCATCTTCCCAAGAACATCCTTAAATTCAGTATTTCCATTGACATAACCATCCATACTGGCAGAATTTTCCATATAGAAATTTACCAGATAGTTCTTCAAGTTTGATTTTGTTTCTTTGTTTATCAAGACAGCATTAGTTCCATCCAATTTAGGATGTTCTGGAACAATAGGTGGTCTTTTTATTGAAAGTAATATTATTATTACAATTGCTACAACACCAATAAGTAAAGATACTTTTTGCTTCATTATGTTCGAGGTTACATTTTAGGTGACACATATGCTGCTTGTTCCCAAACATACAGCCTAATTATGCTAAGTTTTTAACGAACATAAAAAAAGCGTGGGAACCGCCTGTCGTCTGTTCCACTGATAGAGGCCTTCGCATTGCCCGATACTGCTGAACAGACAACGTTAGAAGCCCACGCCGATATGATACACTCCACCACATGGAGTAATTCTACCTATTAATAAACAGGTACAATACTCCATTGGCAGTGATATAATCACACCCGAGGACACCTACCGTTGCTAAGTCCATGACAGTATCTGAAAGTTGCGAAGTTTCTATCAGTCGTGAACAAAGCGCCAAGTATGCGCCTTAAATATGTCGTGTCTCTCCATCCTAAACGCCTATTATACAAAGTTTTAACCTCATACAAAGGCTCGGCATGAAATGAGACTTTTATCTATGGAATCTATGCTATAAGCACTTATCTTCCAATAACTGCCCACAAATTTAGCAATTTAAATTGAAACAACAAAACTTTTAGCTAAAAAATTTCAAAAAAGAGTTATTTAAGGTTGCACAACAAAAGAAAAGGCTCTAAGTGATTTATAAGTACACAAACAATGAGGAAACATCTTGCTATATAATAATTCTATTTTTTCTCATCACTATACAACTAACACATACCAATTAACCTTCATATTCCACTACAAATTTAAATTCTAAATACTGCGTTTTTTTTAGAATAGTCACAAAACTGCATGATAGAACACTAAATTATTATCAAGCAATTCTCTTGTTAATATGAGTACATCGCCATAAAAATTCACCATAAAATAAATATTAACTCTAAACATTTGCAAGAATAAACTTTAATGTTTATTTTTGCACAAAATATTTAGGCAAATGAAAAGAACCTACTAATAGAGTTATTTGAAACTGGAGAAAAGGTTAGCCTCTATTCTCCAAGGTTTGAAGGAGAAGAATTTACAGAGTTTGAAAAATTTCTTCTCACCTATAAAAACTCATATACAAAAGACGTTCAGATTCTCATCAGACGCTTAGATATCATTAAAGAAATGGGTACAGAAGACAGATTCTTTAGATATGAAGGTAGCAAACAGGATAGAGTCATACCTATAGTTGTACGACTATAGATTTTCCTCAACGCCACCATCTTGCCAGAAAGCCACAAGTGTCTGATTATCAATATCTTTCCTATTTTCTTCATATTTACGATATTCTCAAAGAATAATAAGCGTCTGAAAAAACGAGAATCTCAGGCAAGCTAATGTAAAGAAGATTCATTCTTAACAAAGCCACATCACTACATCTTCGGGTAATTCTTGCAAATCACCTACTTCATTTTCCACCCATCAATGGTTCCCGTCTTCGATGAGAAGTTGCAGCCTATCTGATAAATCTTTCTACCATCTGCTGCATATTCCCTGGCATAGCCCATATCCTCTATCTGCTTCAGGGCTTCTTCAGCCGAACCATCTCGCTTGAATTCGAAGATGTAGATATAGTTCTGGGTTTCAACCACACAATCTACCCTACCTTCGCTTTGCTGTTTTTCGATGAAGACCGTGAAACAGCTGATCATTCTCAATACGAGATAGAAGGTGTATTGAAAATAACGCTCCTTCTCGCGCTCATCGTCCTTACGACGCTGGTTATAAGGAATGCTAGCAAAGAAGGAAGTCATCAGATTCTCCAACTGATGGCAATCTCCCTTCGACATCACATGTACTACCTGAATGACCCAGGCATCCGTTGACTTCGCAGGCTTCAGATAACTGGAAGCTACCAACGTCAAGAATCCGCTTCGCACTTCATCATTCGGAAAATCCAGAAGATAGGAATCGGTATCCATATTCCAGCCCTTAATGGTAAGATAACCGCTCTGATAAATCATTGGCAACGGTGCTTCCACATCTGCCTTGTAGTCGATAAAACTACTCGTAGGATAAAACCTGTTCACCATCTCGTTGATGTTCTCATCAAAATGAGACAATAGGCGAACAAGATAGGTTGGCGAACCGGTGCGGAACCAATAATCTGCCAGAATCTTCTTGCTCAAAGCATTCAAGATGCTGAAAGGATTATAGATATCAAGCATGTTAGGACTGAAGTGGTAACCATCAAACTTCCTCTTCAGCTTGTATTTCATTCCTTCCTCTGTGGTCTTATATCTCACGGCCATCGCCTTAATTTGCTCATCAAAGGTAGAATACAATTCCTCTTCCGTAATTCCACAAAGTGCCTCGTAATGCTCATCCATACTAATGTCGTTTGGCTGATTGAAACCACTAAACACGCTCACTTGCGAGAACTTGGTGACACCCGTGAGCAAGACAAACTGGAGATTAGCATCGGCAGCCTTGAAGACACTATAGAAACCTTTCAAGACCTCACGATTCCAATCTTCTAACAACCGTTCTTCCCCCTTTATTGATGTTTTAATTTGTGTATCAAGCACATCCAATATTGGCTTATCATACTCATCAATTAAAACCACGGCACGAAGTCCTGTTTTCTCATGAGCTGCTTTCAATACATATTCAAAACGACCTCCTAAGGAATCCCTGAAAGGACTTTTACCATATATCATCTCATGCGATGCAACAAAGTTCTCTAATATGACCTCAAGTTCTCCAGGATTAGTGAAATTATTACCATTAAAGTCAAGATGAAACACAGGATATTGCTTCCACTCCTTCTCCAGCTTGTCGATAGCAAGCCCCTTGAACAACTCCTTCTTTCCCTCGAAATAGCACTTCAAAGTAGATACGAGCAACGACTTTCCAAATCGTCGTGGACGACTCAGAAAGTATATTTTACCATTAGTCACTAAGTCATAGACCAATGCCGTTTTATCAAGATAAGCATAACCATTTTCTATGATTTGTTCGAAACTCTGTATTCCGATAGGATATTTCATATTGCTACCATTTTAAATTCTTTCGGCAAAGTTACAAAAAATAATGATACAAGCAAAGGAATAGCCAGAAAAAAAAAGCCTTTTTGTCCTTTTACTTTTTTACCTATTTACTCTTTTACCTTTAAAAGTTTGATTGTCTGTGTTTTTCCCGTGATGCCTGTTACCACGGCGATTCCATTATCTCGAATCTCCACCTTCTCATATTTGGCATCAACAATCACTTTTCCTTTTAATGTCATAATGCCCCAATGTTGGGGAATCTGTTCAAAGGCGCAATAGGCACCAACAGGTTGCGCTATACGGTGGTAGAGGGGTGGCACGATCACTTTACCATCTATCTTTACACCCCATTTCTTTCCTGCTTGATACAATTCCACATGTCCTGCTTCTGACTTCTCATGCAAAAGAAGCATCTCTTTTGCTTCCATTTCCTTCTTTTACAACATCGCCTCATGATAATATTTCTTGCCAAGGCGAAGTAATGTTCTGATAGTTTTTCACCACCGTCACAAGAGCTTTCGAGAATAATCAAAAGAGTTTTTGACGGCTGTCAAAAACTCTTTTTACGAATGTACTAAAGGTTGGGAGCATAAGTTCATCCCATAAGTATTGGTTATTACTCTTAAATAAGATACCTTTTACTCTACAATCGCATGATTTCACTCCCCTATTACACGATACAAATAAGTGGCACCCACCTTCTCGCGAACCATCTTCGGAAAATCTCCTTCACAATAACCATCAAGCACTTGGCGAGCATGATAGTCAGCTACACCCAACAAAAGACGGAAGTTCTTGACCGTTATAAAACCATGTTCCTTGCAATAATTGGTGATAACCTGCCATTCTTGCTCCGGGTCTTGCGCAAAAGCTTTTGTTTTCCAAGGACTACGGCTGCATTTACTATCATACTCTATGAAAAAATCCTTGTCAAACTCCTTGGTGGTTCGCACCTCAAAACCGGAACATACCACCTCACTGGCAGGTATGCGCTCACCTTCATGATAAACCTTGTGATAATAATTACCATTTTCATCCTTATGTTCCCGTAACTTTAGCTTCGGACGAATGACAAGCATATTTCCGATCTTCACTTCCATACCTTGGGAGAGAGCCAGCATCGTCTCGTCCTTGATGGATTCGATGGCTGCCACAAATTGGGCTGGCGTCATCTGATGATGATGCCGCATTCCCTTTGTCATATCCTTGAAATCATAAATATCGCTATAAACGAACTGAGGATGAATCAAATATTCGCCGGTCTCGTCTTTCATCGGCGAACGGTGTTCTATATAATGTATCGAACCAGTTGCTTTTGGCATAGTTATCTTGTACTTTATGATGTTAATATCTACCGAATATTTCCTATCTCTTATATATATAAATAGGTAAACATATTCACCATCTTCATGATGCTATGTTTTTATTCGTCATGTAAGTGCAAAGATAGACAAAAAGTTTGAGATTGGAAAAGGAATTAGAGAAAAACATGATAACAATGATAGACGATGTGCAAAATAACCTAAAACTTTCAGAGGAAATGAATGAAAAACCAAAAAATATATGTAACTTTGGAGGCGATTTCAAAACAATTCAATCAAATTTACAATGGAAAAACATAATTTTGTGACGATTGCAGACCTTTCCAAGGAGAAACTCATGTATCTCTTGGAAATGGCACAAGAGTTTGAAAAGCATCCTAACAGGGAGCTGTTGAAGGGAAAGGTTGTAGCAACCCTTTTCTTCGAACCATCCACTCGTACCCAACTCAGTTTCCAGACAGCAGCCAACCGCCTTGGCGCACGTGTCATTGGTTTCTCTGATGCCAAGACATCCAGCACTACAAAGGGTGAGACTCTCAAGGATACCATCCTGATGGTAAGCAACTATGCTGACGTCATCGCTATGCGCCACTTCATCGAAGGTGCTGCCATATATGCAAGCGAAGTTGCTCCTGTGCCAATCGTCAATGCCGGAGACGGAGCCCACGAGCACCCATCACAATGCTTGCTCGACCTCTACTCAATCTACAAGACACAAGGTACTTTGGAGAACCTCAATATTTATCTGGTAGGCGACCTGAAGTACGGACGTACAGTTCACTCCCTCATCACGGCCATGCGCCATTTCAATCCTACATTCCACTTTATCGCTCCTAAGGAACTCGCTATGCCACAGGAATATAAGTTGTACTGCCAGCAGCACAACATTAAGTATGTGGAGCACGAAGATTTCAACGAGGATGTCATCGCTGGTGCCGACATTCTCTACATGACACGTGTACAGAAGGAGCGTTTCAGTGATCTGATGGAATACGAAAGAGTAAAGAACGTATATATCCTCAAACGCGAAATGCTCAGCAAGGCTAAGGAAAACATGAAGATCATGCACCCACTGCCTCGCGTGAATGAAATTGCATACGATGTGGATGACGACCCACATGCATACTACATCCAGCAGGCTCAAAATGGTCTCTATGCACGAGAAGCCATCTTCTGTCACTGCCTCGGCATCACACTCGATGACGTCAAGAATGACAAGACCGTGATTGAGTAATGTTTAATGTTTAGTGATTAATGTAATTATGGGAAACAATAAGAATCAACTCGTAGTTGCGGCTATCGAAAACGGTACCGTAATCGACCACATACCAGCCGAGAAGACCTATCAGGTTGTCAACCTGCTCCAGTTGGAAAAGATGGACACTCCTGTCACTATCGGCTACAACTTGCCTTCCAAGAAAATCGGCAAAAAGGGAATCATCAAGGTTGCCAACAAGTATTTCACTGATGAGGAAATCAACCGCCTCTCTGTAGTTGCTCCTAACATCGGTCTGAGTATCATCAAGGACTATGAAATCGTGGAGAAAAAGACCGTGAAGACTCCTGATACACTCAAAGGCATCGTAAAATGCAACAATCCTAAGTGTATCACCAATAATGAGCCAATGGCAACTATCTTCCACACAGTAGATGCTGCACTCGGAATTATCCGCTGCCACTATTGCGATAAAGAGCAACAATTAGGCAAGGTAGAACTTTGTAAGTAACAATTTGAAAGCATTTTTCTTCTTTTTCTTCCATATTATTTGGAGTATTGAAGAAAAATGCTTATTTTTGCATCCGCAATTCATAAATACAGAACTTAACAATAAAAGAGCCAATGGAAAAAGATCAAGAGATTTTCGACCTGATTGAGAGAGAGCATCAGCGTCAGTTGAAAGGTATGGAGCTGATTGCTTCAGAGAATTTCGTAAGTGAAGAAGTGATGAAAGCTATGGGTTCATACTTGACCAACAAGTATGCAGAAGGTCTCCCTGGCAAACGTTACTATGGCGGTTGCCAAGTTGTTGATATCGTAGAGAACCTTGCCATCGAGCGTGTCAAGAAAGTCTTCGGTGCTGAGTATGCCAATGTTCAGCCTCACTCTGGAGCACAGGCTAATGCAGCCGTTTTGCTCGCAGTTCTCAAACCTGGCGATACTTTCATGGGATTGAATCTCGACCACGGTGGCCACCTTTCTCATGGTAGCCACGTCAATACTTCTGGTATTCTCTACAACCCTATCGGTTACAACCTCAACAAAGAGACAGGCCGAGTTGATTACGACGAAATGGAGAAATTGGCTCTTGAGCATAAACCTAAGTTGATCATCGGTGGCGGTAGTGCCTATAGCCGTGAGTGGGATTATGCCCGCATGCGCAAAATTGCTGATGAGGTAGGCGCCTTGCTGATGATTGATATGGCTCACCCTGCTGGTTTGATTGCAGCTGGATTGTTGGATAATCCATTGAAGTATGCCCACATCGTTACATCTACTACACACAAGACTCTCCGTGGTCCTCGTGGTGGTATCATCCTGATGGGTAAAGACTTTGATAATCCTTGGGGTCTGACTACCAAGAAGGGCGAGGTGAAGAAGATGAGTATGTTGCTCAACTCTGCCGTATTCCCAGGACAGCAAGGTGGACCTTTGGAGCATGTCATCGCTGCCAAGGCAGTTGCATTCAATGAGAACCTGCAACCATCTTGGAAAGATTATGCACTTCAGGTTAAGAAGAACGCTGCTGTACTTGCAGAAGACCTCATCGGTCGTGGATTCGGTATTGTCAGCGGTGGTACAGACAACCACTCTATGCTTGTCGATCTGCGCTCTAAGTATCCTGACTTGACAGGTAAAGTTGCTGAAAATGCACTTGTTGCAGCAGATATCACTGTCAATAAGAACATGGTTCCATTCGACTCTCGTTCTGCATTCCAGACATCAGGTATCCGTCTCGGAACAGCTGCCATGACTACTCGTGGTGCTAAGGAAGATATGATGCACCTAATTGCTGAACTTATCGAGGAAGTTTTGAATGCCCCAGAGGACGAGAAGGTCATCGCTCGAGTTCGCGAAAAAGTAAATGAGACAATGAAGGACTATCCTCTGTTCGCTTACTAATTCTTCTGATGAACGAAAAGTAAAGGTCCGGAAAAGTTCCTGATTTTTACATTATTATATAATAGGCTTGTTTTTTAAGTAAAGCAAGCCTATTTTTTGTTGTTTTATATTAAAGCCTGATAGAAATACAAGAAAAAATTGTAAGTTTGCAGAATAAAACAAGTACGGAATATGAAGAAATATATCATAACTCTGATATCACTCTTTGGTTTCTGCATTGCTCAAGCACAGGCACAAACCTTAACTTTCGGTCCACTGCACAGCGCAGATAGTCCGAGAGCAGACTGGTTATTGCCTGGTGACACCATCATGCAAGCCGGTCAAAAGATGATTTATCAGGGAAAACCAATGAAGAACGTGAAATATACAGTCAGTTCACCTTCTTGGAATGAAGAACAGAAATCTTTCTCTGAAGAAAAATCCAACTTATCTCCTCTAAGCAGTTTAGATGATAACAAGGGATTGGAGTACGGCTATGGTCTGCACAAAGGACTGAATGTTTCCTTAGGTGCTTCAGCATTTGCGACTTTTGGAAAAGGCCTGCCTCATAAAGGCGGATTCTCGCAGAATATCAATGCCACTTATCTGGCTCCTCTCTCTAAAGATGGAAAACTCTGGATTGCAGGAGGCGGATATTTCAACAATACTTTCTGGGGAAGCGACAGCTATCGTGACGTTGGACTTTATGCCATCATGGGCTATAAATTCAATGAGCATTGGGAAGCTTATGTATATGGGCAACTCAGCATCAGCAACAACTATGATAACTTCTACAATCGCTATGCTGGATATGGCCCCTATGGTTATGGAAGATATGGCGGCTACGGATTAGGCTATTATCCCGGTTTATGGGGAATAGGAGGAACCATGCCTTTCGGATATGGTATGGGAATGCCAGGAGCCAATGTCTTAGGTGCAGGCGTGAAGTACAATGTCAACAAGAATTTCTCCATCGGAATCAATGTGGAGGGTGTATGGTATAATAATAAGGGAATGGATTATTTTGATAGATACAATTATCCGAACCCGAATGAAAACCGTTCCAAACAGTAATATAAAATTCATTATAAAGACAAAAAAAATAAGAGTGTGATGGAAAACTTCATCACACTCTTATTTTTTTGTTCATATTGGTTTGAAAATCAATGATATAAAACCTACATAACTTATCGCTATACTTAATCACAAAGGATCTGAAGGATACGTTCTGCAGAACGACCATCCCAACGGTCAGGAATACCAGCCTTCTTCCATTCACCCTTGAAGATTTTCTGCAACATGGCAGCAAGTATCTCAGCATCTTCTCCTACCAGTTCATTGGTTCCCACTTTTACCGTCTCAATATGCTCTGTATAATTATTGAGCGTAATACATGGAACACCATTAAACGTAGCCTCTTCTGCCACATTACCAGAATCGCTGATGACACCCTGAGCATGAGCTGTAAGATAACAGAAATCAAGATAAGCCTGTGGAGAAACAATCTCTATTCCCGTATGGTGATCATGTAATGCCTGATGGGTTTGGAAAGACAGTACTGCCTCCAAGGCCTTACCTCTCAAAGGAGCTATCACCTTGACACCAGCCTTTCGCGCCTCCGCATCGATCACAAAGAGTAAGGCATTCAACTTATCTCTATCGGCAAGCAAAACTTTTCGGTTGATGGTCAGAACAAGATACTTCCCATCTTCCAATCCATGCTCATCCATCAGTGATGGGCGAGACATCTTGTTCTTCAGGAAACGGATGTTATCGATAAGGATATTTCCTACCATATATACCTTGGAAAGTTCAGCACCTTCCTTATTGGCAATACTGTTGTTTGAAATACCTGCAGTAAAGAGGATGTCAGAAAGACCATCAATGACAAGACGATTGATTTCCTTAGGCATCGATATATCGAAACTGCGGGTACCCGCTGCAATATGGGCTAATTGAATGCCCTGTTTCTTAGTTACAATGGCTACTGCCATAGTAGAAGCCAAGTCATCCACCACTACAACCACATCCGCAGGATTTTCCTGGAGATATTTTTCAAATTTAGCCATGACATGACCTGTAAGTTCATTCAGATTCTCACAGTCCACAGCCAGATAAACATCCGGCTTCGCTATCTCCAAGTCTTCAAACAGAGAATTTTCCAACGTAGGATCATCCTCCATTCCTGTATAGACCAGTTGATAGCCGATATCATGACCACTGTTTTTTGCTGATACGATAGCTCTGATAAGTGGAGCTACCTTGATAAAATTTGGTCTTGCTCCTGCTACAATACAAATCTTTTTCATAAAGTTTACTTGATATAAAGTATAAAATTATAAGTTATCTGAGGAAAGGGGCTACATCAGGTTCGGCTTTATCCCTTAAAGAGGTCTTTGATTCCACCAATTGAACCCAACAAGTTTGTGGCCTCGTATGGCAAATAAACCACCTTATTATTTTTACCTTCAGCAACCTCCTGCATCATCTGAATATATTTCTGTGCCAAGAGATAGTTGGCTGGATTGGTACACTGCCCTACTGCCTCAGTTATTTTCTGTATAGCAATCGCCTCAGCTTCTGCCTTGCGAATACGTGCAGTAGCTTCACCTTCGGCATTCAGAATAGCCTGCTGTTTTGCAGCTTCAGCCTTGTTGACAATAGCAGCCTTCTCACCTTCAGAAAGCAAACGCTGTTTCTCCTTTTCACCTTCAGATGTCAGAATGGTAGCACGCTTGTTTCGTTCTGCCTGCATCTGCTTTTCCATGGCAACGAGCACACTCTCTGGAGGAGTAATATCCTGCAGCTCAACACGGTTTACCTTGATACCCCACTTGTTGGTAGCATCATCCAATACAGAACGTAATTTGGTATTGATGGTATCTCGGGATGTCAAAGTCTGGTCAAGTTCCATCTCACCTATAATATTACGGAGTGTAGTCTGTGTCAACTTCTCGATAGCATTTGGCAAATTATTGATTTCATACACACTCTTGAATGGATCTACAATTTGGAAATACAGGAGGGCATTAATCTGCATCTGAATATTATCCTTCGTGATTACATTCTGACGGGCGAAATCATAAACCTGCTCACGCAAATCGATGCTATTACTATAGGAATAACGTCCGTTGCGCTGGGAAACGATATCCTTGGCATGATCGATAAAAGGTATGATGATATTGATACCTGGTTTCAAAGTCGCATAATAACGACCGAGACGCTCTATAATCTTGGTCTCACTCTGAGGGATAATGACAATGGTCTTCTTGACGATGATAAGTGCAAGAACCACAATAACAATTAACACGTAGATACCGATGCTCATAATTGTATGTTTTGATTAGTTAATAATAAATGAAAATTGACTAAAAATGCTTTTTACAGCTTTTCAACTTCCAGAATAATAGACTCTCTTCCGACTATCTTTACCTTTGTTCCCACTTCGATGTTCACAGATGAAGATGGCGCCTCTGCTTTCCAGTCGTCACCATCCAATTTCACTCTTCCGTAATCACCGGCAACAATAGTTTGCGTCACTTCACCCACCTGTCCCAAGAGGGCATCAGCATTGCTTTTCCTGTCATCAGCTCCTTGATGGATGGCATGAACCAGATGAGGGCGTATGAGCCAAATACTCAATACCGAACAGACTGCCCAGGCAATAACCTGCACCCAAAAAGGCAAACCTGCCACTGCCAGGAAGATACTTACCAGAGCACCAAGGGCGAAACAAGTAACATAGAAATCACCAGATGAGAGTTCCATGATGAGACACACTACTGTAATAATGGTCCAGAAAAGCCAAAGATTTTGAGAAATATAGTCTATCATGATTCAATGATTTTGAATGGTTAGTATTTTTATATTGTCTAACGTCTTCTTGTTGTAGTCTTCTTCGCTGCAGTCTTTCTATTGTTTGTCAATTGCGAAGCTCTGACGGTCTTAACAGAAGTAACGGCAGGAGTTGCGGCCTTATAATATTGCAAAGCTGTAGGCATTTCTTTTTGCAAAGCAGCAATACGCTTAGCATCAGAAGGGTGATCACTGAAGATATCACTCTTGTTGGAACTTGAACCGCTGGACATGCGCTTCCAGAAAGGAATTGCCTGCTGAGGATCATAACCAGCCATCGCTGCAAAGATCAGACCCATATAATCAGCCTCTGTCTCATTGTCACGGGAATACTTTAAGTTACGGAATGAGAAATACTGACCGGCAACAGCACTGGCCACATCACCTACACCACTTCCCACAGCCTGATTCAGAACACTGCCTAAAATATTAGTACCAATCTGCTGATTCTGCTGCTTGCTCAACTGCTCGGCACTATGTTTAGCCACAGCATGTGCAATTTCATGACCAAGAACAATGGCAAGACAAGTCTCGTTCTGGGTATAAGGGAGCAATCCTTCATAAACTACGATTTTACCACCAGGCATACAGAAAGCATTGGCACTATTGTCTTGAACCAGATTAAATTCCCAGGAATAATTCTTCAAGTCATTAGCAAAACCATTCTGCTTCAAATATGTTTCTACGGCAGTTGCCAATCTCTGACCTACTCTTCTGACCATAGCTGTCTGAGTAGCATTCTTGGATTTTTTAGCCGAAGCCATATACTTTGTATATTCCTGATTAGAGAGGCTCAACACCTGCTCATCAGAAACAGAAATACGATGAGTACGACCTGTCAATGGTACTTGCTGGGTGGTTCCACAGGAAGCCAACACCAATGATGTCATTGCCACAAGGGCAAGATTCTTTAAACTTTTCATCTTCTCTTTGATTTTAAAAACTCCTAAATTGACTGAATTATATGATATAACTCTACTCTTATGCAAAAATAACGTTTTTCTAAATAACTTCCAAACAATTGATAAACTTTTTGAAAGGAAATCGCTATTTTATAACTTTCTTTTCAATGTGATGACGGTCATTTCAGGCCATGCTCCCAAACGGAAAGGGAAAGAACCACCGATACCTGCGGATACATAGAGCATCTGGGCACCCCGCCTAAAAATACCTCCCCACTCCTTGAAAGCCAGACGGGCTGGTGTCAATTTACCTATAAGAATCTGTCCTGCATGAGTATGACCGGAAAGGGTAAGATGGATGCCAGCCTTCAGAGCCTCCTTGCGCCAATGATGTGGGTCGTGGGTCAACAGTATTTTGAAAGCTTTCTTATCTACGATTCCTTTCATTGCCTTTTTCAAGTTGGCACGATTAGAGAAAGGTGGATTTCCTGCATTCTCTACTCCTATGATCTCAATACTTGCCAGTCCATGCGATAAGGTAACATGCTCATTCATCAACTGAGTCCAGCCCAACTCCTTCTGAAATCCGAAAAGCATTTTGCGGTTTCGCTTCAAAGCTCCAATGGAATGATTGTTATCATACTCACAATAATCATGATTTCCCCATACAGAATAGATTCCGTCAGGAGCATGAAGTTGTTTTAATGTTTCCAGATATGGAGCGACTTCTGTAGCAGAGTTATTGACTAAATCTCCAGTAAAAGCCATCAGTTCTACACCTTCATTATTGGCACATTCCACTACTTTTTCTACGAAATCCGTATTTTTGGGAAAAGTACCCAAATGAAAATCCGTGAAATGCAGTATCTTATAACCATCAAAATAGGGAGGTAAATCCGGTGACGAATAGGTGATCTGTTTCACTTCCAACTTTCTCCATCCCTTCGTGAAACCAAATATGAATCCCCCTATCATAAACAAGGCAGGAAGAATGGCTACCCACCAAGGCAAAAATAGAGACAAAAGGATATAAACAATCTTTGGCATCACAGAAAAAAGAAGCATCGTAAAAAGGACCCTTACTGAAAGTCTATGATATACGCCAAATTGCAGTCCTGTTTCTGCCAGAAGAAGCAAAGCTGATGGTATCCACCATGCTATTGCCAAAGCTAAAGGCCAAGTAGAAACAGCATCAAACCACAGCCAGAGGTCAGGAAGTAATGCCAACCCCAGCATCATGATAATATATAGTAATGATCTAAAAATCTTTTTCATGGTGCAAAAATACAAAAAAAGGATGAGACTCTATCATGGAGCCCCATCCTTTTTTATATTAAATCTGTATTTTCTTCTTGATAAGAATTCTATACCTTAATGATGTTATGCATTAGCTGCTACAGAAATCCAATCGAATACATATGAACAGATACCGAATGCAACGATACCTACTGTACAAATGGCAAGCGCCAACTTTGTTGAGCAAGCGCTCTGGAAAGTAGGCAGCGGATTATCGCTGTGCTTGATAAACATTGCCTTCACGATAAGCAAGTAGTAGTACAAGCTCAATACGGTGTTAACCAAAGCGATGAATACTACGCCATAAGCCCATGCTCCAAGAGTGGTGTGAATATCTGCACCCTGAACGGCTGCCATAAACACGAAGAACTTTGAGAACATACCTGCAAATGGAGGAATACCACCCAATGAGAACAATGCCAAGGTCATCAGGAATGCCAAACGTGGATTGGTCTTGTACAAACCGTTGTAGCTGTCCATCATAACTGTACCATTGTTGTGCTCCTCAACAGATGAGATAATGGTAAACACGCTCAAGTTGGCAACTACATAAATCAATACATAGTATGTCAGAGCGGTCACGCTCATTGCTGAGTTACCAACCACAGCCAACATGATGTAACCTGCCTGAGAGATAGAAGAGAATGCCATGAAACGCTTCAAGTCACTCTGACGGATAGCAAAGAGGTTGGCGATAGTGATAGAAAGAACAATGACAATGTAAAGCAATACTGTCCAGTACTCTACCATTGGAGCAAATACCTTCATGAGGATAGCACAGAGAGTAAATGCAGCAGCACCCTTAGAAACTACAGAAAGATAACCTGTAACTGTAGTTGGAGCACCCTGATATGAATCAGCTGTCCAAAAGTGGAAAGGAACCAAAGAAATCTTGAAGCCTAAACCACTGAAGAAGAATACCATACCAGCAATGGTCAATGGAGATGCAGAGATAACCTTTGCAACGTCATCGAAATACAAAGTACCACAAGCAGCATAAAGCAAAGAGATACCATAAATCATCACACCACTTGAGAATGTAGCAGTAAGGATGAACTTAGCACCAGCTTCAGCTGAATTGTGACGATACTTATCGAATGCTACCAAGCAAGCCATTGGCACAGATGCCATCTCAAGACCGAGGAAGAACAGGAGGAAGTGGTTGGCACTTACCATCATATTCATACCGAGCAAGGTAGAGATAATCAACATATAGAACTCACCCTCCTTAAAGGCTGTGTCCTTACGGCTCAACCACTCCTTGGCCTGTACCAACACGATGAGGGTACCGAGAGCAAGGATAGTCTTCAAGACACCGACAGCAGGACCTGTTGTGTACATGCCGCCAAATGCCTCTGTGGCTTCTGTTGGGAAGATATTGATGGCAATGTGAGCCACCATCAAGAGACATACCAGAGGATTGAACCACTTACGGTCTGCGCTCTTGGAACTGCAGAAGTCAGCAAAGAAAGTGATCAGCAGAACTACCATCAGGGTAGCTTCTGGAATCATATTTAAAAATTGACTGTAATTCATTTCTTCTGATATTTATTACATAATTACACTAAAGATAGGACCTACTGCGTCCATGATAATCTCCTCTGCCCAGAGTGGGAACATACCGAGACCTGCTACACAGGCAATCAGACCTGCTACTGCAATACGCTCATCCCATGTTGCATCGTGGAGTTTCTCCAACTTTGGATTAGGAACCTTCTGATAAAGGATCTTACCTACACAACGCAAGATGTAAACCGCTGTTACTACGATAGAAGTACATGCGATGATGGTACATACACGGTGGAACATATCGGCATTCTGGAATGAACCTACGAAGATGGTCATCTCAGCTACGAAACCAGAGAAACCTGGCAAACCGAGGTTAGCCAAACCTGCTACAGCATAACCTACTGAGAGGAATGGGATAATCTTCATCAAACCACCCAAGTAGCGAACGTCACGTGTACCAGCCTGATGATAAATCATACCGATAACGGCGAAGAAGAGGGCTGTCATCAAACCATGAGACAACATCTGGAGAATAGCACCAGTTGCAGCTGTCTCGGTCATCATACAGAGTGCGAAGAGCACCATACCACAGTGAGATACAGAAGAGTAAGCGTTGATGTACTTCAAGTCAGTCTGTACACAAGCTGACAAAGCACCATAAACGATTGAGATGGTTGTCAATACCAAGAACACCTTAATCCAGAAACCATGAGTAGCTGCTGGCAAAAGGAACATAGCGATACGGAAGCAACCATAACCACCCAACTTCATCAATACACCGGCATGCAACATAGATACGGCTGTTGGCGCACTTGCGTGACCATCAGGAGACCATGTATGGAATGGGAACAAAGCTCCAAGAATACCGAAACCGATGAAGAGCAATGGGAAGAATACATTCTGAACGCTCTCAGGAATAGCGTGAGCACCATTGGTATGGTGAGCGATATCCAGGATTTCGAATGTCTGAGCACCACTATAGAAGTAGATACCCAAGATACCGATAATCAAAAGAGCAGAACCACCCATCAACATCAAAGTCAACTTCATGGCAGAATACTCCTTTGCGCCACTACCCCATACGCCGATGAGGAGATACATAGGAATCAACGCAACCTCATAGAACATGAACATGGTGAACATGTCGACAGAGATGAAGAAACCATATACACCGATGCTCAAGAGAGTGAACCAGAGGAAGTATTCCTTCTTCATTGGCTCCATCTGCCAAGAAGCAAATGTACCGGTGAACACAATGATGGAAGTCAAGAGAAGCATCACTACAGAAATACCATCCACACCGAGTGAATAGTTGATGTGCAATGGTTCAAACCAAGGCACACTGTAAGTGAAGAGCATAGGAACCTGGTCTGCTGGCATTGTCTCACGAGCCTCGAGAAATGCAAACACCAAATAGATGGAAAGGCCAAGCAACACGCTGGCACCTGCTACCATCACACCACGAACCTGCTTGTCGTTGCGAGCCAACCAAAGGCCGAGCAACATCAGGAGTGGTACTATGACGAATATACTTAAATTCATTTCTTTTCTATTTACTTAATTGTGAGACTTTAATTAAAGAAGAGCGAGCAGACACAAAGTCAACGCTACTGTACCAGTAAGGAACCAGATAGCATAGCTGCGTACATCGCCACTCTGCCATGGACGGATAGTCTCGCCTGCCTCCTGTGCACCCCAAGCCATGAAATTGAAGGTGCCATCGATGACACGACGGTCGAACCATGCAATAGGCTTTGAGAACAAACCAAAGACAATCTTATGTGTAAAGAACTGCCAAGCATCATCAATATAGAAACGATTCAAGGCTGCCTTGTGCAACTTAGGCATCTTCTTAGCCAAACCGTCTGCCAATGGAGTCTTCTTTGGTGCATACATATAAGTAGCAAGAGCAATACCGATAATAGCAACAACGATAGAGGTGCAAGCTACCTGAGTATCGATGTGAATATCATAGCTCTGACCTGTAGCAGAAACGAAGTGACCGAAAGGAATCATACCGCAAACACAAGAGATTGCTGCGAGGAATACCAATGGACCCCACATTACAAAAGGAACTTCCTGTGGTTTACGACGGTTCTCTGGGTCCAACTCATAATAGCTCTGACCCCAGAAGATAACATAGTAAAGACGGAACATATAGAATGCTGTCATACCAGCTACTACTGTCATAAACCAGCCCATGAATGGAGAGAACTGGAAGCAAGCAGTAATGATCTCATCCTTAGAGAAGAAACCTGCGAATGGAGGAATACCTGCAATCGCCAAGCAACCGATGAGAAAGCAGATGTTGGTAATAGGCATATACTTGTGCAAACCACCCATGTACTCCTTGAAGTTGCTGCCGATGATGACGATGATGGCACCAGAGCAGAGGAACAACAAGGCCTTGAACATAGCATGAGTAAACAAGTGGAAGATACCAGCCATGTAACCCAAACCACCATGATGGTTATCTACAGCAAAGCAAACACCCAGTGCAACGAGCATGTAAGCAATCTGAGAAATAGTAGAGAAAGCCAAACCACGCTTGATATCGCGCTGGCAGCAAGCTACTGCTGCTGCATAGAATGCTGTGAAAGCTGCAATATAAGCTACGTAGTGAAGTGTGTTAGGAGCATACTCTACCCAGATTGGGAAGAGGCTGGCTACCTGATAAACACCAGCTACAACCATGGTAGCAGCGTGAATCAACGCAGAAACAGGAGTTGGACCCTCCATTGCATCTGGCAACCAGATGTGCAATGGGAACATCGCACTCTTACCTGCACCACCGATGAACATAAGGAACAATGCTGCTGGCATTACCCATGCCGCACCAGCCAAAGAACTCTGAAGTTCAGGCTGAGCATTCAAGTCATAGTTGAATGTACCTACATAGAAGCTGTAGAACAAGATACCAATGAGGAAGAAGAGATCAGCGAAACGAGTTACGATGAACGCCTTCTTGCTGGCATGTACTGCTGCATGCTTTGGATAATAGAAACCAATAAGCAAGTATGAGCAGACACCCACCAACTCCCAGAAAAGATACATCTGGAAAATATTGGTAGCTACTACCAGACCCAACATAGACATGGTGAAGAGGCTGAGGTAAGCGTAGAAACGCTGCATACCCTTTTCATAACCCTCAACCTTGTAATTCTCATCACGCTCAGCCATATAACCGAAACTGTAGATGTGAACCATGAAGCTGACGGTGGTAATCACGATGAGCATCAATACAGAGATTGGTGTCAGACGGAAACCAATGTTGAAAGTCAGCAACTCAGTAAACTTCAACCAAGTAAAATTGAATGAGTCAACAGTTGGATACAAACCTGTTGAAGCATCACGGCCGATAGCAAAGAAATATTCGTATGCTGTATAAATAGACAGACCGAATACACAACCCATCAGGATGGTACCGATGATGGCTGCTACCTGCTTTTTCATCTTCATACCCGCAAGTCCCAGAACCAGGAAGCTCAGGAATGGGAGAAGAAGTATCAAAAATGCATAACTGTAATTCATTGTCTTAATTAGAATTTCATGTTTTCAATACTGTTCACCTGGTCACTGTGATAGTTGCGGTAAACGTTAATAATTATTGCGAGCGCTACGGCTGTCTCGGCTGCTGCTACTCCGATAGAGAACAATGTGAAGAAGAAACCTTCCAACTGTCCAGGGAAGAGAATGCGGTTGAACACAGCGAAGTTCAGATCGGCTGCATTCAATACAAGCTCGATGGAGATGAGCATGGCAACGAGGTTACGACGTGTACAGAAGCCATATACTCCGATGAAGAACAAGAGTGCTGAAAGCACAAAGAAATACTGTACTGGAATCATTTCTTATCCTCCTTTCTTGCGATTAAGATACCACCGATGATACATGCCAACAGGAATACAGAGATAAACTCGAATGGCAATACATAGCCATACTTGTCTGCACCTACCAGGGCAGAACCTACCTGCTCCATTGGCACCTCAGTGTCGGCTACAGTTGCAGCCAAATCGATAAAGTGATTCTTCAACACAATGACTGCCAAGGTAACGAAACCTACAAGGCAAACGAGTGCACGGCCAATGACCTTGCTACCCTTCACGTGCTCCAAAAGACCCTGAAGGGTACGCTTGGAAACCAACTGAATGGCGAAGACATAAAGAATAGTAATACCACCTGCATATACAGCAATCTGAGCTGCACCCAGATAGGTATAGTCGAGCAGGAAGAATACACCAGCTACACCGAAGAGCACGAACAACAGATAAGTTGCCGCACGCATGATACGCTTGGTAGCTACGCACATGATGGCTGAGCCAAGGATGACTACTGCCAAGATGACGAACATAAATAAATTAGCTGTTATCATTGTCTAAAGTCCTCCTTACTTAGTCTTGGTGTTAAACTTACCGATTTCGAGTGGAGCGCCACCATCAATGAGGTTAGGAAGGCTTCCGCCCTTGTAAACCTCCTTGTCGAGGTGCATCACCAACTTGTTGCGGTCGAAGACTGCATTCTCGAAATCGTTGACAAACTTAATTGCACCGAAGTTACATGCGTTCACACAGAGTTCACAGAACATGCAGTCACCCAAGTCGTACTGGTAATCTACCAACTTACGCTTCTTCTTGCCTGTCTCTGGGTCCTCCACCATCTCGGTCTGAATCTTGATGGTATCGTTAGGGCATGACTTCTCACACAATGTACAACCCACACACTTGTAAGCCTCATTCTCGTCACGGACGAAAACCAGACGACCACGGAAACGTGGAGATACGTGGAGTGTAGTCTTGCGGTTCTCAGGATACTGCTCAGTGCTCTTAGGTGTGAAGTACTCCTTCATGGTGACCTTCATACCAGTAGCGAGGGTCTTCAAACCCGCTGCAATACCGCCGAAATATGAATTGTTAGACATACTTTCTTATTATTATAATAATGTGTATTAAAGATTATCCGTGGATTCCGAATGCTACGCACACGGTCATCATGATCAGAATGATGAGTGACAATGGCATCAGATACTTCCACTCCAACTTCAGGATCTGGTCGATACGGAGACGTGGGAAAGTCCAACGTACCCACATCAGGAGCCATACCACAGCGAAGGTCTTACCGAAGAACCAGATAAAACCTGGGATGAGGTTCATCAGATTGTCGAAGCCCTCGATACCGATGTTCAATGGCGCCCAACCACCGAGGAATACGGTAGAAGCGATACCAGAAATCACGAAGAGGTTAAGGTACTCAGCCAAGTAGTAGAAACCGAAGCCCATACCAGAATACTCTGTATGATAACCTGCAGTCAACTCACTCTCAGCCTCAGCCAAGTCGAAAGGACCACGGTTAGCCTCAGCATTACCTGCTACAAGGAATACGAGGAAAGCAAGGATAGCTGGTACATGACCCTTGATGATCAACCAGTTCCAAGCACCAGTCTGAGCCTCAACGATACCGCTCACCTGCATAGTACCAGTAAGAACTACTGCAGAAATCAGGCAGAGACCGAGAGACATCTCATAAGAAATCATCTGTACGGCACCACGCATGGCAGATACCACAGAGTACTTATTGTTAGATGCCCAACCTGCGAGGAACACACCCAGCACACCGATAGAACTTACGGCAGTGATGAGGAATACACCTACGTTGAAGTCAAGAATATGAGCTCCCTTGTTCCATGGAAGGAATGAGAAAGTACCCACAGAGGCAATGATCACGAGGAATGGTGCTATGTAGTAGAGCAGCTTGTCGGCTCTATCAACAGCGAAGATCTCCTTGATCAACATCTTGAGCACATCGGCGAATACCTGGAAGATACCCCAAGGACCTACACGCATAGGGCCGAGACGGCACTGGAAGTAGGCACACACCTTACGCTCCATAAAGATAAGTACGATAGCTATCAGCGCATATGCTGTCAAAATGCAGATACCCACGAGCACGCACTCTATCAGAATCGACAGGAAGTCGCCCAGACCCAAAGTCTGGCGAAGCAAATTGTCGACGAATGTTGTTACTATACTAAAATCAAACATAATTATCTATCAATATCAGGGATTACGAAGTCGATTGCTGCACCTGTTGTAATCAAGTCAGCGATTTTCTGTCCACGAAGCATTGGATCGAGCGCACCTGTCAAAGACAAGCCCATTGGGCGCATCTTCATACGGTATGGACTCTTGTCACCCTTTGAGTCGAGATATACACCAAACTCACCGCTGGCACCCTCTACTGAGAAATACCACTGTCCCTCTGGAACCTTGATGATTGGCTTCTGCTTGATGTAGTACTCACCCTCTGGAATGTTGTCGATCAACTGCTCGATGATATCCAAACTCTGATACAACTCCTGGATGTGAACGTAGTAACGATCCATAGAATCGCAACCGGTCAGAGTGATTTCCTTCCACTCTACCTTGTCGTACATATCGTATGGATGACGCTTACGAGTATCGTTCTTCCAACCAGATGCACGACCTGCAGGACCTGTAACGGCATAGTTGATACAATCCTCATAATTCATAGGACCTACACCTTCGAGACGGTTGTGAGTAATCACGTTGTCACCGAATACATCGAGATATTCCTGAATCATCGGACGGAGATACTTGCAGAGAGTCTTCACGTTCTGAACGAAGTTAGGATCGATATCAGCCTGAAGACCACCGATACGGTAATAATTCTGGATCAAGCGACCACCAGTTGTCTCCTCCATCACGTTCAACACGTGCTCACGGTCACGCATACAGTAGAGGAATGCAGTCAAAGCACCCAAGTCCTGTGCGGTACAGCCGAGGTACAACAAGTGAGAGTCGATACGCTGCAACTCATCCATGATAGTACGGATGTAGTGGATACGATCAGAAAGTTCGATACCCATAGCCTCCTCGATAACGCCTACCAAAGCGTGGCGGTGCATCATGGCAGAGAGGTAGTTCAGACGGTCGGTCAAAGCCAAAGTCTGAGGATAAGTCATATTCTCCCACATCTTCTCAATACCACGGTGGATATATCCGAGGTGAGGATAAATGCGCTTCACGGTCTCACCGTCGATAACGGTCTGAAGACGGAGCACACCATGGGTAGATGGGTGGTTAGGACCGATGTTGACAACATACTCATCCTCATCGAAACGACGCTTTTCAGTAGCTACCAGATGTCCATCAGCACTAAGACTGTATTCTACAGTGAAATCATCCTCAGGCTCATCAGTACAAGGGAACTTATTTGCCTCTGGACTCATATCGAAATCCTTGCGCAAAGGATAGCCCTGGAAATCAGTACGGAGGAAAAGACGACGCATATCTGGGTGACCCAAGAACTTGATACCGACGAAATCAAACACCTCACGCTCCAGCAGATCAGCAACCTTCCAGAGATTGATGACTGTAGGAATCACATCAGAACCATCCACCTTCTTGGCGATAGTCTTGACAGAGCAACGTTCGTTAGTCTGAGTATTTTCAAGAATATAGATACATCCGAGACCTTCCTCACCGAAGTCTTCACCGATGATGGTAACAAGGTAGTCGAAATGCTTCTCGTTCTTCAACTTCGCCATTTCAGAAGCGAAATTATCAAAACTCAATTCAATATTATTCAGTTTCATATTCTTATACCTTATTATATTAATCAGTTAGACCTTTCTGAGGGTCGAAATCCTCAGGTACTTCTGTTACGATGATTGGTTCCTTATGCCCGAGCAGATTAGCATCAGAAAGGTTTTCGTTGCTCAAGCCACGAAGACCACCCTTGCTCATAGACAGTTCCTTCTCCTCGCTGTTCATCTTGTGGTTAGCACCACCGAAGAATTTCTCAACCTTTACCTTACGCTGCAATTGCATCATACCGTAAAGGATTGCCTCTGGGCGTGGAGGGCAACCTGGGATATAGACATCCACAGGAACTAACTCGCTGATACCACGAACTACATTGTAGCTCTTCTTGAATGGTCCACCAGAGATGGTGCATCCACCTACAGCTACCACATACTTTGGCTCAGCCATTTCATCATACAAACGTTTAAAAACAGGTGCCATTTTATTGGTAATAGTACCGGCACACATAATCAAGTCGGCTTGACGTGGAGAGTTACGTGTTACCTCGAAACCGAAACGGGAGAAGTCATAACGAGCACAACCTACAGCCATAAACTCGATACCACAGCAAGAGGTACCGAATGTCAATGACCAGAGTGAGTTACTGCGTCCCCAGTTGATGGCGGCATCGAGAGAACCAACTACCACATTAGCACCACCCTCATTCAGCTCTTGTGCGATTTTCTCAAGGGTGTCATTGTCCTTAAACTCGTCGTAAGGAATACTCTTGATAGAGGCTCTTTTGTTTACTTCCATTCCAATGCTCCTTTCCGCCAAGCATAAGCCAGGCCTAATACTAATACCAACAGGAAGAACCCGATGCTCACGAGAGCCATAGATCCAAACTGCTTAACTACGACTGCCCATGGGTAAAGCATTACAGTCTCAATATCAAACATCAGGAAAAGGATGGCAAAGAGATAGTAGCCGATGTGTGATGGCAACCAGGAGCTGCCACGTGTCGGAATACCACACTCAAAAGGTTCACCCTTTACCGGATTGTATGAACGAGGACCGATCAACTTTGCGATGACATAAGCAGCCACCACCAAGGTTACAGCCGTCAGCAAAACGGTGATAAATAGTGTAAAGTTCATAAATTTGTTATAACGTTATTTTGTTTAAATGCTTCTAAGCGGTTGCAAAGTTAACAATTATTTCTGAAACAAGACATAACTTTTAAAAAAAATTGTTTCAAAAACACGAAAAAAGGGAGAATGATTACCATTCCCCCCTTTACACGTTCTGAATTTTAGAAAGATAACTTCAGAAACGTAGTTTTTTTAATGATGTTCTGGTACAATAGCTAAATAGACCAGATCATGGTCTGTGAGATTCTCCATGTAATGAGCATGATTCATCGGACAGTAATGCACCTGTCCCTGGCGAACCTCCTCTACGGTATCGTCATAATGGAATGTAGCTGTACCGCTTACCACATAGATAATCTCGCAGTTGCCCTCATGAGTATGAAGACCAGTTGATGCACCCGGACGCAAGGTAGAATACATAATCTTCACCTTATCATCCACATAATTACGGGTATCGAGTTTACCCTTTCCACCCTTGAAGCCCTCCAAATGAGCCTCAGCAATCTTTTCAAAATCTATGACCATTTTTTCTGAAATTATAATGTAAATTGATACTATCTTGTTTTTAATTTGCAAAAGTAAGAAAAAATCATCATTTCACACCATAAAATGCACGAAAAAAAACTTATTTTTTAAGCACTTATCATTCTGCCACTTGTTTATAGCCCACAAGTCCATACCACAATATCACAAACTCGCAGAAAAGTGGAATGAGCCAGGTGAACTGCCATGAACCTACATAATCAGCCAACAAGCCCTGCAGAACAGGAAAAACAGCTCCACCAAACACACCAATCATAAATACGCCCGAAGCTCTGGAAGTATATTCTTTCAAGCCATCAACAGCAAGGGTGAATATACAACTCCACATCACACTATGAAATAATCCAACAGCAGCCATTAACCAAAGATTCTCTGTAAACATAGAGGTTAACATCAGGACAATAGCCGCAACTGAAACAAAGAGGAGCATGGGACGAGGTGCCACATTCTTCAAACCTGCCGAAACCATTCTTCCAACCAAGAATCCTCCCCAATAAAGGGTAGCAAGAAGGGCTGGTGAGAAGTCATATCCCTGTCCCATCAAATCCATCGCATGAAGATTCATATTATTGCCGATACCTACCTCTGTTCCCACATAGAAAAAGATAGTAATCACACCATATTTCAAATGACGGAACGACCAAATACTCCGTTGCTTTGATTTCTCTTCAACAGCAGATGAGGTCTGTACTGAAGCATCTGTTTTTCTTTCATTTTTCTTATCATCAGTAACATCTCTTGTACCTTCTATATCAGGAAGATTGGCTCTTGAAGTAGTCCAAGTAGTCAAGGCTATAACGAGCATCATAACCAAAAAAGGAATTGTTAGTTGATCAGCAGAAACACTTTCCAAAGAAACACCAGCAAACATCACTCCCGTAACAAAGAAAGGGGCTATCGTTGTACCGAAAGAATTCACAGCACAGGTAAAATTCATACGCTGCACAGGCTGAGTTCCCGGCAAAGGATAAGCTACGATATAAGGATTTATGACCACCTGAAGCATCGCTGCAGAAGTACCCATCAGATATGCTCCGAGTAGGAAGACAAAATATCCAAAAGGCACGAAATCCTGTGAAATTCTGACGCCTGCTCCACCCCAATATTCTGCTATGATTGCAGATGCAAGATAGAAAGCAAGAGCTAATACCATGACCATCATCGAACGGATAAGCGTCTTTTTATAACCTATCTTATTCAGCAAACGTCCCGTTTTTGCACTATTGAGCAAATATCCCATAAAGAAAGCAAAAGAAATGAGCGTCGCCAAGAAATTCCTGGTAGCGGTTACTTCTGAAAGGAAAGCTACCTGCAAAGGTCCCTGACACTGTCCATTGACAGTGGTGAGGAATCCCACGATAAAATATATGAATGTCAGGAGCAGGAAAGGTCCTGTACTCTTGAGTGTAATCGATTGTTTCATTTTCATCTAGGTTTTTATAAGAGATTTAATTATCATTAGGTGTTCCGACGGATGTCAAAATCCATCGAAAGCACCTAATCACTAACGCAAAAACGCTAAACTAAATTATAAGATTTCTTCTTCCAAAACCTTCATGGCACCCTTCGCCTTGATATCCTCCACCATCTTCAGGTAAAGTTCTACAAAATGAGAAGCAGCCTTCAAATCTGTGCTTGTAAAAGGAGAGATGGCAAGGAATTCGAGGGCCTCATCACTATCAATGACTTTTCTATCATCTACAGTAAGCCATGGATCTGCTACTTCAAAAGCATCCCCGTTATCATCCACCTGGTACTTCAGATAATGACGGTAGGCAGCAAAGAGATAAGCCACACGCTTGAACTCCACATCCTGACGCTTACCCGAAGCATCATCTGCTATCATTTTCTCCAAGTTAGGCATCACATAAACTGGGAACTTGCTGGCACCATCGAAGCAAAGGCGAGCCACCTGATCGCTAACCATACGGTTGCCGAAACGCTCAACGAGGCATTGCTTGTATTCCTCCAAATCAGTATCCTTTGGAGCTGGCACGTAAGGAGTAATATCATTATCCATAAAAGCACGTACAAACTTGCAGATTCTTTCATCGTGCATGGCAGCATCTACCTTGCGATAACCACCGAGGAAAGAAGGATAAGAGAGCAATGTATGGGAAGCATTCAGGAGAGAAAGCTTCATATTTTCAAATGCTGTCACATCGTCTGTCATCTGAGCACCAACGGTTTCCCATGCTGGGCGACCTGCTACAAAATTATCCTCTACTACCCACTGGATGAAATCCTCGCAATATACAGGAGCCTCATCGCAAGTACCATTCTGAGCATTCAAACGTTCGATGTCGGCTGGTCGTGTAGCAGGCGTGATACGGTCAACCATAGAGTTAGGGAAAGTAACGTTTTCCTCCATCCAGGCTGCGAGTTCCTTGTCCTGAGCACTTACGAAAGTCATGAAAGCCTTACGTGCAGTATTGCCATTATGCTGAAGATTATCACAAGAAAGGATAGTGATAGGGCCATTGCCTGCTGCTCTGCGGCGGCGCAAACCCTCAGCAACATATCCGAAAGCCGTTACAGGATTGGCTGGATTTTCAATATCATGAGCCACCTGTGCATTATCGAGCATGAATTCACCTGTCTGGCGAGAAATATTATATCCACCCTCCGTGATAGTAAGGGTAATAATCTTAATATCTTTTGACGCAATCTTATTCAAGATCTGCTCCTGCTCCTTCACGCCCCAATAGAGTTCTACGAGTGCACCCAACTGATAGACATGAATACTATCATCACGTCCACACACAGTAAGGGTGTATTCCCCATCCTGCTTCTTCAAGGCATTGTAGAGACGCTCGTCACCAGGAAGAATCATCGCTCCACAGATACCCCAGTTCTGCTGGGTATTATTTTCCAGAAGTTTATTGGTCATATACTCCAAATGAGCACGATGGAAATTACCTACTCCGAAGTGCAGGATACCTGCCTTTACCAAACTGCGGTTATAAGCATAACCATTCACTACCTGAGCTGCATTTGCTGCGTTTGCATTTACTAAATTTGCCATAATTGTATTGATTGTTAGTTCTATAAATAAATTATTGTCATTCTACAAGAACAGACCATTTAGGTATTCGATGTAGTCCGTCTCGTTTTCAATGGCAAAGATAGATGAAATTTACAACATAACAATTATTTTTTTCTGATATATTTCTGCAAACGTTCCCGCAAACGTTTCCAATTTCTGCAAACGTTTTAAAAGCAAAAAGAAGCGCATGAATACATACTATTCAACTATTCTCCTGTCGATTCTCGGCATCGCATTGTGGTTTTCAGTACCACTATTTGGTTTTCCATCTCAGGATTATTAATCTTCTCCATTACCAATTCTGCAGCTTTTCTTCCCATTTCCTCCAGAGGCGGCTCCATGGTAGTAATCTGCGGAGAAACAATAGTAGATAGTTCCGTACCCGAGAATCCTGCCACAAATATATCTTCTGGCACCCGTCTGCCTAAGGCACGGAGTCGATTCTGCGCACCTATCGCCAAAGTATCGGTGAAGGCGAATACTGCATCAAATTCCACCTTATTAAATATAAGGCGGTCGATGGCGTCGGCACCATCCTTGAAGGTCATACCCGTTTTTACTATCAACGAAGGATCAAAAAGATGGAATTTCTCCATCGCCTCACGATATCCTAAACCTCTCTGATAAGCATTATAGATATCATCAGGACCTTGAATGTAGGCGATGCGCTTCTTACCTAAACGGATAAGATGCTCCACCATGAAATAAGAATCAATGTTATCATCCACAAGCACCTGTGGCATCTGCAAACTGTATGGAATACGATCATAGAAGACAATAGCCATACCTTCTGCTGCCAACTGCTGATACATTTCAATATTCTTGCGATAACTGCAGAGGCTTACAATTAATCCATCCACCATAAACTGCTCCATCATCTTCAAGTTTTCCAATTCACGCTCCGGCTTCTCGTCGCTCTCAGCTATCATCACCTTTTGATTGCGCTTATAGAGTACCTCTTGTATTCCATTAATCACCAGAGAAGCATAAGGAGTATGCATCTCTGGTACTATGACACCAATCGTATTCGTACGTCCCATCTTCAGGTTCATCGCCACAGGGTTGCGTTTGTAGCCGAGGCGCTTTGCCTCCTCTACAACCATATCACGTGTTTCCTTTCGAATATTCTTATCATCAGCCAAGGCTCTGGAAACTGTAGATACCGAAATACAGAGCGAACGGGCAATGTCTTTAATAGTTACATGTTTCATAATGATGCTACATTATAATGGTTAAGATTTTGATGATTATGATGCAAAAATACAACAAATTCTTGAAAAAAGAAAACAATTCTCGAAAAAAGAAGAAAAGACTCCTCAAAATGCTATCTGAATATTACAATTTACAGCATTGATTTCTAACTTTAAAAAATGGGAACGATTGCAACAGATTTTAATAGTATTTTTCTACACATTTATTTTTCATTCTTATCAAAAATTTATACCTTTGCAGATGATTTTACAGCTATAACCTTGGCTATATGTCCATTGAGAAAAAAATCAGCAAATATTAGTAATTATAAAAAACAGCAGCAGTTATGAGTATTAATATCAAGAGAAATCAGTTGAAGAGAGTTGTGATTGTAGGTGGCGGACTCGGTGGCCTTCGCTTGGCAGAAGACCTCAGCAAGGCAAACCTTCAGGTAGTGTTGATTGATAAGAATAACTTCCATCAGTTCCCTCCGCTTATCTATCAGATTGCCTCAGCAGGTATCGACCCAAGTTCCATCTCCTTCCCTTTCCGACAGATTTTCCGCAAGCGCAAGAACTTCTACTTCCGCATGGCAGAAGCGAGAGCCGTATTCCCAGACAAGAAGATTCTGCAGACATCTATCGGTAAAATCGAGTACGATTATCTGGTGTTCGCAGCCGGTACCACTACCAATTTTTATGGTAATGCCAATATCGAGAAATGGGCGATTCCAATGAAGACCGTTTCAGAGGCGATGGGATTGCGCAACGCCGTGCTGAGTAATCTGGAACGTGCCTTGACCTGTGCTACAGAAGAGGAACGACAGGAACTTCTGAACGTAGTGATTGTGGGCGGTGGTGCTACAGGTGTGGAAATTGCCGGAGCCCTCTCGGAGATGAAGCGCTACGTGATTCCTTACGATTATCCTGATATGGACTCATCTCTGATGCATATCTATCTTCTGGAAGCAGGCGACAGACTGCTCGCAGGAATGTCGCAGGATTCGTCCAAGAAAGCATACGAATTTCTCACCAGCATGGGTGTAGATGTACAATTCGGTAAGATGGTAACCGACTACAAGGATCACAAGGTTCTGATGAAGGATGGTCAGGAGATTCCTACCCGTACCTTCCTCTGGGTTTCTGGTGTAAAGGCACAGCCTATCACAGGTATAGAAGGTGACCATCTGGGCCGTGGTTTCCGAATCGTAGTAGATGAGTTCAACCGCATCCCTGGCATGGATGGTCTCTTCGCCATCGGCGACCAGTGTATCCAGACCACAGACCCAGCTTATCCTGGCGGTCATCCACAGTTGGCTCAAGTAGCCATTCAGCAGGCTGCACTTCTGGCTAAAAATATCCAGAAGATAGCAGAGGGAGCAGACGATTCCCAACTCAAGCCTTTCCGCTACAAGAACCTGGGTTCTATGGCAACCATCGGAAGACACAAGGCAGTAGTAGAACTTGGCAAGTTCCACAGTCAGGGCTTCTTTGCCTGGGTATTGTGGCTGGTGGTTCACCTCCGCTCTATCCTTGGCGTAAAGAACAAGGTAATGGTAATGCTCAACTGGCTCTGGAAGTACGTAAGCTATAACGATTCTATCCGAATGATTACCTACGCCACAAAGCCTAAGGAAGTGCGCGACCGTCTGAAGCGTGAGCAGACCACTCACCTCGGCACCGACTTGCTGGAGAATGAAGAAGATTAAATAATACTTAGAGATATAATATAAAAAAGCGGGTGTGTCATTCAAATACAATGACATACCCGCTTTTTATGTAGATTCTTCAATGTCGTTTATCTTTTTATGCAGTTCTTGGGAACCGATTTCTTTATGTAGATTCTCTTATTATGGTTTCGCCTCTCAATGCCATTTCCTCAGTATTCCTATTACCATCGGCAATATGCCCTAACAGTAGTCGGCAACATTCCTGTGCCATTTTCTCAATAGGCTGCTCAACAGCCGTCAGTTGCGGATGAACCAAGGTGGACAGGGCTGTGCCCGACATACAGCATAGTGCCACATCCTCCGGAATACGCAAGCCACGCTTCTGGATGGCACTCTTAGCTCCCAACACGGCAGTCTCCGTAAAGCCAAAGACTGCATCAAAGGGCACATTCTTATTCAAGAACTGCTCCATCACCCAACTACCTTCCTCCGCAGATAAAGCTGGCGACAACACATCTTGCGACTGAAACTCTATATGAAACTTCTCCAGGGCATCCCGATAGCCCCTCAACCGCTCATAACTATTTCGGATATAGGCAGGTCCTGGAATATGAATAATATGTTTATATCCCTTGCGCAACAAAGCCTCCACCATGAAAAACGACATGATATAATCATCCATATGCACAAGAGAAGCCTTTACCCCCTCCACGGTTCTATCGAAAAACACGATGGGAATGCCTCTTTCTATCACCTTATTATATAAATTCACATTATGCTCCTTATCGCAGGCACTCATCAGAATACCATCCACACGCAGCTGCTCCATCATCATGATGTTCTCCCGTTCCTGTTCTGGATTCTCGTTAGAAATGGCAATCATCACCTTATATCCCTGCTTGCGCAGGATAGCTTGAGCATCATTGATGAAGGTCATATAGAATGTAGTAACGATTTCAGGAATGATAATACCGATATTATGAGTACTCTGCTGGCGAAAGTTCACTGCCAGTTCATTGCGATGATAGCCCATCCTCTCGGCTGTTTCCAATATCCTCTGCAAGGTTTCTGCCTTCACATTACCTGTATCTCCCGAAAGAGCACGCGAAACAGTGGACTTAGAAATACCCAACTCCCTTGCTATATCTATGATCGTTACATACTTTGCCATATCTCTTTTTATTTTTTTGTTGAATATGATTGCAAAGATAATTATTTTCTAAGAAAGGTACAACAAAAAACTAAGAAATCTTTTTGGGAACGGTTGCGAAAAATGGGAACGGTTGCGGGAACGGTTGCGAAAAAACAATCGTTTTTTTTCTTGTTTTTCCAGCAAAATAGCTCTATCTTTGCAATGGAAACAAGAAAAAACGAATTCACAAATCGCTTTTTATCTCCATAAGAAATATAAATAAATAAATAATAACAATCAAACCTAAAAAAAATGGAACAGGATTCAAAATCTCAAGCGACCAACTCGCAGGAGAACCATTCACAGGGAAAGGTTCCCTTCATCAGCAAGCTCGCCTATGGAATGGGCGATGTAGGCTGCAACTTCAGTTGGATGTTCGTGGGCAACTTCCTCATGATTTTCTACACCGATGTGTTCGGAATCAGCATGAGTGCCGTAGCAACCCTGATGCTTGTGTCCCGATTCTGGGATGCCATCAACGACCCCATCATCGGCACACTTACCGATAAGACCCACACCCGATGGGGACGATTCCGCCCATGGTTGCTCTTCGGAGCTCCTATCACGGCACTGGTACTGATACTCACCTTCTGGGCCCATCCGGAATGGAGCCAGACCGCCAAGATTATCTATATGGCAGTAACCTACTGCATCCTGGTGCTGGGATATACCTGCGTGAACCTGCCTTACGGCACACTCTGCGGAGCCATGACACAAGACATCGATGAGAGAGCCAAGCTCAACACCAGCCGTTCGGTGAGCGCCATGATGGCCATCGGAGTAATCAACATCGTAACCGTTCCGCTCATCAGCTGGTTTGGCGCAGGCGATACCAAATATGGTTATCTGGCTGTAGCTGTACTCTACGGCATCATCTTCGCCGCCTGCCATCTGTTCTGCTTCCACAAGACCAAGGAAGTGGTAGAAGTTCCTGTGGAACAGAAGCTCCCATTAAAGGTACAGTTCAGTTCAGTGATGAAAAACAAACCTTATCTGCTTGCCCTCTTAGGACAGTTGCTCTTCGGTTTCATCCACTACGGACGCAATGCCGACATGCTCTACTATTTCACTTATGTAGAAGGTTCAGCAACGCTCTTCTCCTACTATTCCATGGCCATCATCGTACCAAGCATCATAGGTGCAGCCTGCTTCCCTCTGGTATTCAGAAAAACGGGCAACAAGGGCCTTACGGCAGCCATCTTCGCTTTCCTCACCGGTATTACGATGATAGGTCTGTACTTCTTCAGCCCTAACGGTAGCGCCATCATGTTCTATCTGTTCTCGGCATTGTCATGGTTCTTCTTCTCAGGCTTCAATACAGCCATCTATGCCATCATCCCCGACTGTGTGGAGTATGGCGAGTGGAAGACGGGCATCAGAAACGACGGATTCCAGTACGCCTTCATCTCGCTGGGCAACAAGATAGGAATGGCACTCGGCACATCGCTCCTCGCCATTGCTCTGGGCAGCGCAGGATACGTAAGCAATGCCATGCAGAATCCAGAAGTATTGAACATTATGCACCACGCCTTCAGCACCATTCCTGGAGTATTGTGGATTATCACCGCAGGATGCCTCTGCTTCTACAAGCTCAACAAGAAGCAATACAAGCAGATTATGGCAGACTTGGAAAACAAAAAGAAATAAAGATAAACCGGGATCTTTTATCCCACCAACATAACAATAACAATTTCAAAACATTATAATTATGAGACAGGCAATATTGGTAGAACCAAAGCATATCGAATTCAAGGAAGTAGCAGAACCAAAGGCAGCAGACTTAACTGCTCATCAGGTTCTCGTCAACATCAAGCGCATCGGCATCTGCGGTAGCGAGATTCACTCTTACCACGGTCTTCACCCAGCCACCTTCTATCCAGTGGTTCAGGGACATGAGTACTCAGGAGTGGTTATGGCTGTAGGCAGCGAAGTTACCGTCTGCAAGCCTGGCGACCACATCACCGCTCGCCCACAGTTGGTTTGCGGCAAGTGTAACCCTTGCAAGAGAGGACAGTATAACGTTTGTGAGCACCTGCGTGTTCAGGCTTTCCAGGCAGATGGTGCAGCACAGGATTTCTTTGTAGTTGATGACGACCGCGTGGCTAAGTTGCCGGAAGGCATGAGCCTCGACTATGGTGCCATGATTGAGCCTTCAGCCGTTGGTGCTCATGCCAGCAACCGCACAGATGTGAAGGGTAAGAATGTAGTAGTCAGCGGCGCAGGAACCATCGGCAACCTCATTGCCCAGTTCTGCATTGCACGTGGTGCCAAGAATGTACTCATTACTGATGTAAGCGACCTTCGCCTGGCCAAGGCTCGTGAGTGCGGCATCAAGCATACCCTCAACATCACCAAGAAGACCTTGAAGGAAGCTGCTCAGGAACTTTTCGGTGAGGAAGGCTATCAGGTAGGTTTCGAGGTAGCAGGTGTAGAAGTTTCCATCCGTTCACTGATGGAGACCATCGAGAAAGGTAGCGACATCGTGGTTGTGGCAGTCTTTGCCAAGGACCCAGCCCTCAGCATGTTCTATCTTGGCGAGCATGAGTTGAGACTCATCGGTTCGATGATGTATCGCCACGAAGATTATCTCACAGCCATCGATTACGTAAGCAAGGGCATCGTCAACCTCAAGCCACTCGTAAGCAACCGCTTCGCCTTCGAGGAATACGATGATGCCTACAAGTTTATCGACGCTCATCGCGAAACCAGCATGAAGGTTCTCATCGATTTCGAACAGAAACCGGGAGAGAAGAAGTAAAGGATAGAAGAGAAGAAACATACTGCAAACGATTGCAGAAATTGGAAACGATTGCGGGAACGTTTGCAGAAAGTTTAGATGATTTTTTCTTTGCGAAGGTAGCTGAAAAATGCTACCTTTGCAACAGAAACCAAGTAACATCTCTAACATTCTTAAAATAAAAATGACAATGGAAAAGAAACAATCAGTGATAGGTATCGGTGAGGCACTCTTCGATGTGCTTCCAGAAGGAAAAAAGTTAGGTGGCGCTCCTGCCAACTTTGCTTACCACGTTTCACAGTTCGGACTCAATAGCTGTGCGGTCAGCGCAATGGGCGATGATGAGCTGGGCAAGGAACTGGAGAAGGAACTCAACGATCACCATCTCAACTATCAGATAGACAAGGTAGCCTACCCTACGGGCACCGTCCAGGTTTCACTCGATGCCAACGGCATTCCTTGCTACGACATCAAGGAAGGAGCAGCTTGGGACAACATCCCTTACACCCCAGTCCTGGAGAAGTTGGCAAAGAATTGCACCGCAGCCTGCTTCGGTTCGCTGGCTCAGCGCAACGAGGTTTCCCGCAACACCATCTATCGCTTCCTCGACCACATGCCTAAGGAAGAAGGAATCCTCAAAATCTTCGATATCAATCTCCGTCAAGGATTCTATACCAAGGAAATTATCACCGAGAGCATCAAGCGATGCAACATCCTCAAGATCAACGACGAGGAACTGATCACTGTAAGCCGCATCTTCGGCTATCCGGGCATCGACTTGGAGAATAAATGCTGGCTCCTCTTGGGCAAGTACAACCTGAAGATGCTCATCCTTACTTGCGGCGTAAACGGCAGTTACGTGTTCACTCCTGGTGAGGTTTCGTTTATCGAGACACCGAAGGTGGAAGTGGCTGATACGGTGGGGGCAGGCGATTCATTCACAGGTGCATTCGTGGCAAGCATCTTGAAGGGCAAGAGCGTCAGAGAGGCACATGAATTGGCAGTAAAGGTTTCAGCATTCGTCTGTACACAGAATGGAGCCATGCCTGTATTACCGAAGGAATTTTGTTGTTAAACCATGATAAGAATTGTAGTTATTGTTTTGATGATGGCTGCTTGCCTGGGAAACGCCCAGGCACAGCTCCATCTGAAAGCCAACGTGCAGAACAACCATCTGTGGCGTGGCATGGAAGTTTCCGACGGCATCGTCCTCCTCACCGACCTGAGCTATACGATAGCCAACGACCACGTTACCATAGGACTTTGGGGTGGCTGCAACTCGGAAGGCTCCTACAAGGAGTTTAACCATTATCTGAATCTGAAGGCTGGCGGTTGGGGATTCGCCCTGTGGGACACCTACAACTTTTCCCCTGGCGCCAATTATAATAATAAGGAATACTGGAACTACTCTGCCCATACCACGGGCCGATTCCTCGATGCAACATTGAGCTACCGGTTTCAGGACGAGAAATTTCCACTGCTCCTGAGCTGGTCAACGGTAGTCTTCGGACGCGACCGCAACAGCGACAATACCGAGCAGAAATATTCCACCTTCGCCTATGCGGAATACCCTATCTACCAGAAGGATGGCTGGAAGGTTGATGCAGGAGTAGGTGGAGCCTTCGCCCTGAACAGAGCTGGCGAGGATGCTCACTTCTTCGGAACCACGGCAGGCATCGTTCACGTATCGTTGCAAGCCACCCACGACCTCAAGCTCGGCAACTACACCGTTCCTGTTTACGTCAAGGGCATGTGGAATCCGCAGAGCAACCAGAGTTATTTCCAGATTGGAGCAGAAATCATCCGCTTCTAAATCTTCAAAAAAACACAGAAAGTTTTATCATAACAATCATCTAAACACAAATTCATTATGAAGATTAAAGATTTTACAACAGGCGTGCAGCACATCGGCATTCCTACCAACGACATCAACAAGACAATTGAGTTTTATCATGCTCTGGGCTTCGAGACAGCCCTTCGCACAGTAAACGGCACCGAGGAAGTAGCCTTCCTCCAGCTCCACAATCTCATCATCGAGACCTATCAGAACCATCAGGCAAAGATGGAATATGGAGCCATCGACCACATCGCTATTGATGTAAAGAACATAGAGAATCTTTTCCAGGTAGTGAAGGAAGCCGGCACCTTCAAGATGCTGGATCAGCAGGTAAATGGTCTTCCTTTCTGGGAGAACGGCGTAAAGTTCTTCACTATTGAGGGTCCTAACAAGGAGAAAATCGAATTTTGCGAAAAGCTCTAATCAGCAGCATATTCTTTTAGATAAAAAACAAACGACTATAGCAATATAAGAAAGAGAGAGATAAGAATGACGAAAGTCCAGCTTGGAGCCTTTTTATAAGAGAGGCATCCGAGTTGGACTTTCTATTTTTTCATTTTTCTCAGGAGGAACATGATGTGTTTTTCCCTGATACTCCAGAGATATTAATGATGCTCAGGCACAATGGTGAGATACACCAGATCATGGTCGGTAAGATTCTCCATATAATGAGCGTGGTTCCTGGTAGTAAAACCTTCATGCCATTCTTAGCCCCTAATTTTAGAAGGTTTGACTCATTCTTAGCCCCTAATTTTAGAAGATTTAACCCATTCTTAGCCCCTAATTTTAGAAAAATCCGTATCTTTGCACCAGATTATCAACGTGTTACGAATTATGAAAAAATATCTAAAAAGACATATAGACAAAGAACTTGAGATTTGGGCGAAATCTCAAGAGAGAAAACCATTGCTTTTACGTGGAGCAAGACAAGTAGGAAAGACATCAGCAGTAAGACATCTTGCAGAAGAGTTTGAATATTTTGCAGAAGTAGATTTCAATGAACGCCCAGATATACATTATATGTTCAACGGCACTTACTCACCACAGGAAATCTGCCAATTGCTATCCATCCAGCTACACATTCCTATCATCGCAGGCAAGACCTTGTTGTTCTTTGATGAAATACAGGCATGCCCACAAGCCATTAATCGCCTACGATATTTTTATGAGAAATATCCTGAGCTACATCTCATTGCAGCAGGTTCATTGTTAGAGTTTGCTTTGGAATCATTACCATCTTATGGAGTAGGAAGAATACGTAGTATTTTTATGTACCCATTCAGTTTTGAAGAATTCCTGTGGGCAACAAATGACGAGATGCTGGCCGATATGATTTCCAAATCCACACCTCAGACACCTTTGCCTGAACCAATACACGAGCAAGCAGCCAGACAACTACGTAAGTTTCTTGTTCTCGGAGGCATGCCAGCCGTCATAGCTAGATTTTGTAAAGACGGAGACCTACTGGAATGCCAGCGCATATTGAAAGAATTGATACAATCCTACAGAGATGACTTTGCAAAATATCGTCAAAGGGTACCATCTATGCGAATCGATGCAGTATTCCGTTCTGTAGCAGAACAAGGACTAGGAAAGTTTGTATATAATAAGGTGGACTGCGATGGTAATAGTGGGCAAATCAAGACAGCACTGGAAACACTGATTTTAGCAGGTCTTGTATATCCAGTCACCCATACCTCTGCCAACGGAATTCCTTTAGGCGCAGAAATCAATGAGAAATACCGCCGCATGATATTTCTAGATACAGGCTTACTACAAAGCGTTTTAGGACTGAACATTGCCGATTTTATCGCTACCACTGATATGCAAGTAATTAATAGAGGAGCCATTGCAGAAACCTTTGTAGGTAATGAGATTATAAAATCATCGCCATGCTACGAACCGCGATCATTATACTGCTGGCACAGAGAAAAAAGCGGTAGCAACGCAGAGGTGGATTATGTGGTTCAGCTAAGCGATAAAATACGACCTATTGAAGTAAAGTCGGGCATAAAAGGATCAATGCAAAGCATGCGTATTTTCCTTCAACAGAAAGGCATCGACTACGGAATCCGCACATCACTCGAAAACTTTTCGTGTTATGAAGACATCAGGGTATATCCGCTTTATGCTATCAAAAATATATTCAAATAAAGGAATAAGATATCATAATAGAATAGCTGGCGAAAGATGGCGGCATTACTTGCCGCCAAAACGCCACCCCAATCCCAGCATCAGATTATTGGGAGTTTTGAAATCCACAAGACTATAGCCGATATGGAGCATAGCACGTTTGGTGATATGAATCTTCAAGGCAAGCACTTCATACACACCTCTGAAATCGTTGCGATTGCCAAGCAGATAGGCACCTGCACCGAAATTGATACTGAAATAAGGCATGGCAAACTCGCCACGAGCCGAAAGACCCAAACCAGCCTGAGTACTAAACTTATGAATCACATCCTCGCCCCAGGAATCATTCTCCCTGCCTGCCGAACGATCGTACACGCCATCAAGCGATGCTCCTAAACTGAGCCACGGATTCAGCCGATACATCGGATTGACATTGAAGCCCATCACGCCATATTTTCCAGGCAACAGATAATGATCATAACCATCAAACCCTACGCCCTGCTTCCAGGCACCATACAGAATCACATCTGCATAAAAACCACGGCAGTCTGGCAACTTTTCCCGCTCCACCTTCGGCACAGTCAATGGTTGCCGGTTGATGTAATAAGCCAATCCCAAACGGATACCACCCGTATTCAGCCCCATGTTAGGATAGGTGGTGTTTCCATTAGAGAAATGACTCAACGAGATACCGGCATTCAAGTCAAAGGCCTTGGAGAGCATCCATCTGACGTAAAGATCAGTATCAATATAAGCAGTTACTTTCGAACCGATAACCTTGTTTTCCGGATTGCTCTGTTCATCATATCCATTCCACCCAAATGCCATACCTAAGTTCCATTCATAATTGAGCGAAACCCTGCGCGAGAAATTCACGATAGGCGCACCTTGGAACAGATAAACAGAGATAGGGGTTGCCAGCCATCGGTTGAACTCATGCCTTGCCAAGCCCACACCCTGATACACTCCCTGATGAATAGCCCCCGGTCGTACCTCATCTCTATTCATAAAAGCATATTTAAGCGTAAAGGTCATATCGTGGTTCATCGTCCTGATCTCCTCATTTCCACCACGCAGAAACTCGTTGGTATGAAAGATGGTAGCAGGAACAGCATCTGCTGCAATGCGATGAACGGTCTTGATGCTATCTTCCTGAGAGAAGACAGGCAACGCAATCATCGCAACTATTGATATAACCGACAAACGTAAATCCATATGACAAAAACAACGTTTAGTTTGCGAAATACTTCCATAGTGGAGCAGCCATCAAAGCCTGCCATATCTCCCCTTTCTGTAGCATATCCAATACTTCCTCACGGGAGAACATACGAGGTTCCAAGTCTTCACCTTGATCAAGATGCTGTTCACCTAAAGGTTCAACATCCGTGGCTAAATAGCAGTGAGTCAGATTGGTATGCGTACTTGGATTAGCAGAGATTGTCATCCACTTCTGCCAGTTACCACCACCAAATCCAGTTTCTTCCATCAGTTCTCGCTTGGCAGCATCCATCGGGTCTTCCCCCTTCTCCACCACTCCAGCGCAAAGTTCATTCACCGTCTTTCCTATCGCATAACGATACTGTCGAACAAACACAAACTTTCCGTCCTTCGTAATGGCAATGGTATTCACCCAATCAGGATATTCCAACACATAATATTCGTCAATGATAACCCCAGTTGGCAACTGCACCTTATCAACACGCGCCGTGAGCCAAGGCTTCTCTATCAGATATTTCTGCGAGAGCGTCTTCCATTTCATATCTTTATCTGCCATATATTCCATTCTTTAAATAATGGTGCAAAAGTACGAAAAAAGATTGAAAGACGGAAAATATTTCAATAAATTTGGAATTATCTCACGAGAATAATGAAGTTATGAATGGGATTTACAGAAAAAGCATTAAACAAAGAATAGAAAGATTCTTTGAGAAAGTGCACGAGTGTATACTTATCTTTACCGACAGGCTGGGATAAGTATACATTTTTATATCTGCGAAATCTGCGTGAGACCAAAAAAGTCCGAGCTAATCCCTAAATTCGCGAGAATAGAACCATGAATCAAAAACTCCACTAAAAATTTGGTGGTTTCACAGAAAACCCTTATCTTTGCTGCAAAAATAAATATTAAAGATATGGCACAGTTGACATTACAAGTAGATAGTCCATCTTTGTTGGAGCAATTAAAGAACGTTCTCTCTCTTATAAAAGGCGTTAAAATAGTTTCAGACTCCCCTATCTCAAGGAGTGCTGCCTTGGAAGATGTCCCAAACGCAGAAACATTGGCAGCAATGAAAGAGGCAGAAAGTGGTCATGATGCAGGGGTAGTTCGAGTAGATAGCTTAGAAAGTTTCATGGCATCAATGGAGGAATAGAGTTTATGAAAGAAATTCGGAAAACTTCGCAGTTCAAAAAAGATTATAAGTAACTTTGCATAAACATCAACAAGACAAAACATTTTCATCATGGCAGAACATCTTATAATAAAAGGAGAAACGAAGGCAGAACTTTACGCCACTCTCCTCCCTCAGCTTCAATCGCTCGTAGAAGGCGAAAGCGACATCATCGCCAACATGGCAAATATTTCAGCATGCATCATGGATACCTTTCATTTCTGGTGGGTAGGTTTCTATCGCGTCATTGATGAAAACCTTGTATTAGGACCTTTCCAAGGACCTTTGGCTTGTACCCGCATCAAACGGGGCAAGGGAGTTTGTGGCACAGCTTGGGACAAGGCAGAAACCATCGTTGTAGAAGATGTAGAAAAGTTTCCTGGTCATATAGCTTGCAGTAGTGCTTCCCGCTCAGAGATAGTAGTGCCTGTCATCAGAAATGGTGAGGTCATCGCCGTACTGGACATTGACAGCGAACACCTCAACACCTTCGATAGTATTGATAAAGAATGGTTGGAAAAGATAGCAGAAATAGTGCCTAACCCATTTTCAACCTATTGAATCTTTGCAGAAAGTCATTGATTTTCAAGGACATAACTTATAGAGAAACAACATGACTTAAAGATGCGCATCATTGCACCTTAAAGAAGCGCATCATTAGCACCTAACGAAGCGCATCATTAACACCTAACGAAGCGCATCATTAGACCTCAATAAAGCGCTTCGTTATAGTTTATATATTTGTTTCCTTTTTGGAAAAGCTTTTTCAATTGTTGTCGTTTGATTATTAAATGACAAAAAGCGACAAATCTATTCGAAAATACTAGTATATTTTTGGTTAAAAGTATTCTAAAGACTTACTAGAAACATCTTGATTTTTAATTTAATGATTGTTAAAATTAAGCCTCAATATTAATATTTTCTTCAATTTTTTATTTCATTTTCATTTTCTTTTCATATCTTTGTACTCGGACTGTGTACAGTCACGTTCTTCTTATAATAGAACAGAAACATAGATATGGACGCATTGCCTAATGCAGACACCCGACGAGGCGGTAAAAATCCCTCCAGTGCTGGATTTACTTCCAGTACCTCCCCCAAAGTTCAAGGTCAAAAGGCTATGAACTCACAAACAGGGGTGTCCTCGGATTGTGTGCCAAAAGAGAAGAAGCAATGGTTTGTTCTACGTGCTACTTATGGTAGAACAGAGAAGGCTCTCAGTTTTCTTCAAGCCAAGAATATTGAGACATATTTGCCAATGCATGATGTCATAAAAGAAATTGATGGGAGGCGGAAACGCATTAAAGAGCCTCTGCTTCCTAATATTATTTTTGCCTATATGACTCGTGAGAAAACTTATGAGTTTGTTAGGAAGCCTGCGCTCACTGCTTCTTGGCTAAAATACTACACCGACAAGACTAAACCTATCGAACCAGTAACGGGTAAAAATCCTCCTGTAATCATCCCAGATAACGAGATGATGAACTTCATTAAACTAACAAGTGTAAATAGTGAGCACATCATGGTTTTGCCACCAGAACGTTGCCATTTTAAGAGTGGTGATTTGGTGAGAGTAATTGCAGGCGCATTTACTGGAGTGGTTGGTCGTGTAGGAAGAGCTGCTGGACAGCAACGAGTATTTGTTGTACTTGAAGGTCTTTGTAATGTCGCAACGGCATACGTCCCGAATGATTTTATACAAAGAATTGAAACATTTTCAAAGTAGAAAGTTTGTATATGGGCCTTTTCCTATCAATCTTGATGATGTTTCTCTTGATGCGAAACTGTATGATCGGGAAATGGCGATGCTGACACTGAAACTGGTAAAAAAAATGGGATTTGAAATAAAGAGAAAATAAAAATATGCAAATATTCAAAAGCAAAACAAATAACAGATTGATGATACCCTTACTTGTTTTATGGGCTGTATGTCTTGTTATAAAACTTGTATTGTATTTTCTTCTATCCATGGATAGTATTTCGTCTTCTTGTCGTATCTATTCATTATTTGGACAATATGATATTCTCAGGAGATTTTTAGATTTTCTACAGGATCTTACTTATGGAGACATAATCCTGCCATCAATCATACTTATGGCTCTTTTTTTATGGTTCATGGGTAGTGTGTATGACTATCGGAGAGAGTTATCGTCCACAAAATGCCATAGGTTGATTTTGGGAGCATTACTTAAAACGAAGTGTGAACGTCGTATGATTCCTGCATCCTTGACATCTGTCTTGATAGCTTATGTTTTTTGGCGGTTAGGGTATATATTTGTTTCTAAAATATTGATAGTCACATTAATGACGCTTTTTCTGTGGGGTGCATGGTTTGTGACTAAAACTCTAAATAGGATATTCAGTCTGCGCAGACAGGAAACGTATATCACATGGAGCCAAATTTCTTTGTTGGCTGCTTTTGGATTATGGATTGTTGTGATAGTATGTTGTTTAAATTTACAAAACAATAATCCCACAGATACGGCAATTATTACTGTATTTGGTGCGGTACTCGGTTGGATTTTCCAAGATACCATCAAGAGTGTTGCTGCATTTTTTTATCTTCGTGCAAATGGACTGCTGCAGATTGGCGACTTGATTGCAGTACCAGCAAAGGGTATAGAAGGATTTGTACGAACCATATCTCTCACCACCGTAACAATAGAAAACTGGGATACAACAACATCTGCATTCCCTACTTTTATCCTGCATGCTGATCATTTCAAGAACAGCCAGCGTATGTTAGAAGGTAAGACGCTCGGAAGATTGATGAAAAAGACATTTATTATTGACTCTGGTTGGGTTCACCCATTGACAGACAATGATATTAAACGATTGCGAAGAGCATTGGATGTAGAAAACTTTTTTGTTGAAAAGGAAGTGAAATGTGACAAGCTAAATATAGAAGTTTTCCGTCTTTACATTTATCATTGGCTGATGAACAATCCAAACGTATCACAGCAGCCGCGCTTGATAGTGCGCTGGCTTGAACAGACCAGTGAGGGACTTCCTCTCCAACTTTTAGTCTATCTTACAGACACTATGCTCGATGCCTTTGAATGGCAGCAATCTCAAATTATGGAACACGTAATTAAGGCGATGGGATGGTTCGACTTGCAACTCTATCAGAGTCCTTCGGGATATGATGCAAGCAACAGTAATATTTATCTTACGCAGCAAACTGCCGATTATCGTAAAAAACCAGATGAAAATGCTAGACTTAAATAATAATATAGGTTACATGGAGGATCTTTTCAGAAAGATGCGTCCGTTGCCTTCTTATGAACAGAGAGATTTTGCAGAATGCCAAGACTCCTTTGACGAGAAAATCATTGAAGGTTGGTATTGCGCAAGGGAATATGTACTCGAACAATTAAGTAAGGATAAGAATATGGGTGCTGATGGGATTCATCCCTTTTCGTCAGATCATGTTCATGTCATTATTCATTATACATCCCCTATGGCTTTGTATGTTGCCAGACAAGTAGCATTGGTGGCTCATTTTCCTAATTTCAGAGAGGGTGCAGGCAAAAAGTGCATTCCCGAATACTGCACCAAGATTACGATTCTATATAATCGTATCATGCATCCCAATATTTTAAAAGAGTTGAAGAAGGATGAATATCTCTGCAATTTGCCTGATGTCTGTAAGTGTAGTCTTGTAAATGGTAATACAAGGGAAACTTATGAGGTAATCAATAAGCAGTCATATATCGACATAGAATTAGAACTCGTAGCCTACGAAGATGATGAATTTAATGAATACACCCCGAAAAGGGAAGAAGGTAGCGGTTTGAAACCAGTTATAATCGATGATGACATACTTGGGAAAATAAGCCATAGCACTCAAAAAATAGACGTTCGAAATGCCCGTCGTGTAAACATGGTGTATAATGTAGGTGCAGACATAGACAACCTTCCTTCCGATGATCCGAATACGGCCGAACGTTATGGCAAGGCATTGCTCTATTTCTGCTATCAACAACCGTTAGAAGAAACAAAAGAAAAATGGGATAGTCTTTGTTCAGATAAAGAAAATGATATAACACTTGCATATCAGATAAATTTGCGTAATAAACTCTCCAACGTATTTTGTTCCGACTGCATTCCTATACGTATCAAGTCTGTATTGGACAAACCTGATGATTTGTTAACAAAAGACGAAAAAGAACTTCTTGCTATAGTGAAAGATAATCTTCAGGTATTGGCACAATGTGAGCATGCCCGTTGGAATGTAGAGAAACTCATCCTTGGTTTTTCTCCACTTACTCCCGAAGAACGTTGGGAAGATGCACAACTTTTTGGGTCGTCTCGCAATGCTTATCGCAAATCTTTAAAGAAAAAAGGGCATCATATTGACCTTTGCTCTTATCAAGATCTTCGACGAATTGACCCAGGAAATATGAAGTATGATTGCTTTTTAATGCTGGCAATTCCTAAAATATTGAGAAGTTATTAGTTTTATGTATTCATCTTTAATATAAAAACGATGAAAAAGATTCATATTTTTGTAGCAGGGGCAAAAGACCTGAAGCTGCAGCGTACGGCTCTTAAAGCCTTAGGAAATGATATCAATGCAGAGTTTGAACATTCTGGAAATGATACGAGTCTCTCCATAAGAACGTATGAGAATTTTGGAGAAAACCAAGAAGAATATAATACATATATTCAAGACAAGGCTGACTTGATAATTTTCGTATTGGAAGGTAAAATAGGTCCTTATACGGAAAAAGAATTTTTGGTAGCTTATCAGCAGCTCAAACTGAAAAAGCATCCGCAAATCTTAGTATTCTTAAAAGAGTTTACTGAGCAAACTCCAGATATCTTATATATCGAAGGACTCTTGAAAGGTTCTATCAACCAGTTCTATGTTTCTTATAAAAACAATGAGGACTTAATTGCGAAAGCAAAGGATCGTATCAAGAAGTTCGTGTCGCAACATAAGGAGAGTAAATCATGTAAGGGATTCATAAAAAAATATCTCAAACCAATAGGATTAGTGGTGACTGCTGTGGTCTTGATAGGAGTTGCGATATTGGCTCAAAACTTGTTTAAGTCTCCAATACTATTGTTGACTGGTGGCGGTTCTGCTGCAAATTTCATAGAGAGAAATCATCCTGGTTTCAACTTGCGTAATTTTGATGGTGGTTATTATGTACACCTACCGAGTAGTAATGCCTGGCTTTTGTTGACAGAGGAAGTGATTACTCCTGGCGATGCTAATGAACGTCAGTATTATCCTGTTTGTTTATCAGCGGAACAGGCTAAAGATAGCTGTTTCTTAACAGTCACTTCTAAAAACTCTTTCATTCAGAAAGGTTCTATTATAGAGGTGAAGGTAGGTTATGATACGCTGAGTGTTTGTTTAAAAAACGATGATGTATTCAAACACATGATTAAGGATTTTGATAGTAGAAGAATCACCAGCTCTGAACTTGCTTCAATTATAGCCAATCGTAAGAAAAATCATGTAAATGTGTTTACTACGAGTACAGGAAGTGGCACACGACATACTTTTGAAAAATTATTGGCAAAGGAAAATTATCTATTGGCAAAGGATACGACATATCTCTTCTCCGAAGATTCTGATTTACCTACGGTTAATAGGGATGGAAGCCCATATATTCTTCTGGATAGTAAGGCTTACTGTATGAAGAAACTCTACGAAAGCGACGTGAAGTTGGGCAAGGCTTTTAATCTTGTTGTAGTAAATGACGAGGATAAATCCCCTGTCTTGAAACCTATTTATCTCTATTTCATGGCTTATAATGAAAAGGGAGGAAATGATTTGACAATTCCTCAGCCTATCATAAAGTTGTTGAAAAAATTGAATTTTAATGTGGGTAAAAAAGTAAAAGACAATACGATTCGTCGTTATTCAACAGATAGTATTATCCTCAAGTTTGATGAGTTGCCAGAAATCAACTAAATAAAGACACATATAGGTATGCTGATAGAAGATAAAGATAGAAATGATAATGAAGTCGTTCGGAAACTTATCGCTGAAGCTGAGAAGTATTCTTTAGCAGAGCTTGGAAATGAGCGATTGGAATGCTACTTGCTGTTGAGCAATATGACTTCTTTGTGGTTGTTGCAGACAACAGGCATTCCTGATGATTTATATCAGAAGGTGGATGTTCTTGCCACGACCCAAGAGGATTTTATGGCGAAGTCTATCTTCGTTAAATTACCACATATAAAATCTCCTTATCCAGCTTTAGACAGAAAACCTATTGATGTAAACTCGGAAACCACGGTGCATCTGGTCATCTTTGGCAAGAATGATTTGGTGGAGGCTTTGGGCATCAATGCAGCTTTAGTGGCTCATTATCCTAATTATTGCCGTGATCATCGTTTGAGAACACGTATCTCTATTGTGGCGGATGATATCTATGAATGGAAAGACCAATTTGTGCAACGCTATCAGCATCTGTTTAATAATTCTTATTATAGAATCATCAATCTTGAGGAAGAAAATCCCCATTGTCTTTGTCATCAACCTATGTATGGTAAGACTCGTGAAGATTTTGTGGATGTAGAATGGGAGTTTGTGAACGGAAATTTGCGTAATGATGCTTTGAGAACAAAACTATCGGAATGGGGTAAGTCGGAAAATCAGCAACTTACTGTGGCAATCTGTACGGACGACCAGCAACGCAACTTTATGGAAGCGTTTACGCTGCCAGAGGTGTTGTATAAGAATCAGATTCCAGTGTTGTGCTATACAGAAGAGAGCGATATGATGAACTTGATTAAGAATGACGATAGGTATCAAACAGTACTCCCATTTGGCAGTTATATATGTCAAAAGGGAATTTTAGAATCCTTGAAGCAACTTGCCAAGAGAGTGAATTATGTATATAACTATTGTTTTTCTTTGCCACATAATGTTCCTATTTCGTCTCCATCGGTTATTGATGAAAGCAAATTGGATTGTTTGTGGGCACAAGTTGGTTCGCTTCCAAAGCAATATTCCAATATATTCAATGCCATGACCATTGGTTCCAAAATGCATTCGCTTGGACATGGTCAGGAAGATTGGCAAAGGTATTATGCTTTGTCAAAGCAAGAAATAGAGATGATGACAGAGGTAGAACACAACAGGTGGAATATGGAAGAACTAATTCTTGGTTATCGACCTGTGACTGACGATGAGCAGAAAATGATAGAGAAGGATATATCTTTAAAAAAGAAATTTCGTGAAAAGAAAATACACTATGACATAAGGGCATTTCATGACCTACGTCCTGATGCGACAGGTAAGCAAGTCTATGTCTATGACTTGGCACTTACTCAAGGCATTCCGCTCATAGTAAAAAGCAGTTTCCGTTAGTTTTTAAGGAGTTCCATTTTTGTTCTCTTACTAAATGAATTTCGAAATATCATGTATTATAAGTTGACATACCATAATTCTGTAGATAAAAAGCAAGTAGGAGATTTCTTCCTATGTGGAGCCCAGAAGTTGGATATAGGACAGACAAACTGTTGCGAACTTAGATTGCCTGAATCTTCTGATTTTGAACCTGCAGTTTTTGCAACCATTTTGTGCAAACAAGAAGGGAAAGGATATTTTATCATCAGACGAACAGACTTCCATGAGTTGCAGATTAATGGGAAACGATTGAATATTTGCCAATCCTTGAAAGATGGCGACTTGATTTCTTTTGTGGTTGATGGAAAGATCATATCACTTTTGTTTTCTATGTATAATGATGGCGAATATAGTGCTTCGATGGGAGTTGTTTATAAGAAGTATAAGCCAAATCGAAAAATTCAATATGGGATAGCTGGTATTGCATTTTTGGCACTTTTGATATCCGCTTTGTCAATGTGTTTCAGGAAAGATTATCATATCCTTCGTCATGAGAACATAGATGCTTATGATGCTTCTATTTATCATATTCATGTAGATTCCGTTTATCTTCTACAAGACAGCATTATAAATGGAAAGGTGGAGGAACAGATGTTGGAAGCTATTGCTTTAGATAGGCAGGTTGCTGGAACTTGTTTCCTGACATGTGATAGCTTGTTTGTAACAGCTCGTCATTGTGTAGAACCTTGGATAAATGATGAGGATTGGAATGGAATTTCTTATGATGACAAGATGTCTCCTGCTGTGAGATTGGCAACGATGGCAGAGACTCGTAATATGATGTTGGGAGAAGAAAAATATAAAGTCAAGGCTCATTGTATAATCAGCAAGGGTCTTGAACTATATGAGTATTATTCCACAGATTTCCATTTTAATAAGTCGAGAGATCAAGTCGTTTGTCTTGGAACTGATCAGCATCCTATATATTGGCGAACCATTGTTCCATTAGCATCTAGACGTGACATGGAATTGGGTGATTTTGCCTATGTGGAATCCAAAGGTCTGAAGGGAAATCTCCAATTAGCAGATATGAAGGATATGAAGGCTTTTAGGAAACAGGCAGATAAAGACATTGTAGCCATCGGATTTCCATTGAATGATAACCAAGAAGAAGGTATTTGCGCAAAGGCATTTGGTAATAGTCAGAATGTGGAGTTGGTAAAGAATGATAGCGAAATAGCAGGTTGCATACAAATGTCGGCACCTATCAATCCTGGCAATTCTGGAGGTCCAGTCTTGGCAAAAATTCAAGATAGAATTTTAGTGATTGGAATCGTTTCTAAGGCGGACGGACAAGCAACACAAGGTACATTTTGGGCAGTTCCTTCTACAGAAATTGTTTCATTGAAGCAACGTGGAGGAAATATTATTGACACTTTAATATTTAGAAGATGATTTGTTTGGATGAGATAGTCGGCTATATGACAGAAAATTCCATATGGCATCTGATGGATTTCCTGTTGAGAGCAAGGTTCGACAAAACACCTGCTCATTTGAATCCTTATATGATAGGAGTAGATCATGATGAGTTCTGCTTTTTAGAGAAAAATGTAGAAAAATCAAATGTAGAGGAAAGCGAATATGTTTGGCAAATCGGGCATCTTGCCTTTTATGCATTGATGGGAATGCCAGCCTTTGGTGCAGATGATGATAGAACCCAGACACCGCAAACGGAAGTTCCTTATATAGGTGTCTCTCATTGTAGCGAAACTTTGAGCAGTCTGATTCATAGATGTCTTCTTTTCGAGTCCTCAAGAAGACCCAAACTGTCTGATTTGCAACAATATATTGCAGACAACATGGATAAAAAACTATTTCCAAAGAAAAAGATAACCACTGCGAGGGGTAAGAACTATTCTGATTCTTTGGTCAACTTTTGGCCAGAGGAGATGGTTACAGTCATAGTTTTGATATTGATGATGGTATGTTGTCCCAACATTGCTTATGCCCAAACCGATGTACCCAATGAAATGGTCACTATTATAAATAGGTGTAAATCTTTGCGTACTTCAGCAAATGCTAATAAAGTGTCTCGTGAATTCCTTTTTGACAAACAATGGACTCTCATGGATGAAATTGATATAGATAGGCATGGCGAATGTACGGTAAAAGATAGGGTGACGATGTTCGGGATTAATGACATGGGATACCGCATTGCTAAAAGACAAAATGGCGTAACCAATATGGGTGGCAGATTCCGTAATGGGCAAGATGAGCGGTATAAGTTTTCTTTTATTGAGATTACGATTAAGAAGAATATGTCTGTGAGCTATGAGATAACGGGGCGACAGGGATTGCAACAGTTTGCAGTTCTGCCTTATCATAATACATCGTTATTTACAGTTTCAGTAACCAAAGGAGGAAAAATATTTGGTAAAGCTACTATGAGGGATGGGACTTGCTTTGTACAACTCGACAAAAAGGTATCAAAGAGTGATAGTTTTAAGCTGTCGATACAAAACAAGACTGGTAAAAATATGGCTTTTGTAATCGTTAATTACAATCCTGGAAAATGAAAGGTATGATGAGTAAAGTTCTTCTTCTGTTTGCTTTGTTGTCTTTTTCCCCCTTTGTAGGGAAGGCACAAGAACATTTTTTCTCTAATCAGGTGGTAGATGATTATTTCATGGCGTACGACCTGAATGAGAAAAAGGAATATATCAAAGCCTTTGATGTACTAAAAAAGGTGGAAATGGAGATGGACAATAGTTTGTCGCAGAAAGGTATAACTGTAACCGATCTTCATGAAGATGATTTTTTGATGCCATATTGGGCTGTAAAGAAAAGTCTGGGAGAGGTGGCTTATAAGTTAGGACTATATAAGGAAATGGATGCTTGTTGCAAAGATCTGATGGATATATTCGGCAAACATGTTTTTAAAGAACAAGCTAACTATAATACTTGTCTTGCCGATTTATATAGGATTGCAGGTAATTATTGTTTTTTGCAAGGAATATATCAGGAGGCAGAGGCATATCTAAAAATGGCTTTGCCAATGAAGTCTGCAGATTTTGATTTTGCTGATGCATTACGAGATGACTTGGCTCAAATATACTATCAGCAGGGTAGGTATTCGGAAGCTATCACTCAGCTCGATTCTATTTTGGCTGGACCTCGATATAAGGAGAATGCACGAGTGAGAGGTATGGAATCTCTTCGCCAAGAGATTATGTCGCAACGGGCTTTATGCTTAGCTCGTAACGGGAAATATAACGAAGCCTATGAAATCATGCAATCCATATTGGGTTATTTCAAACAGCATCGTGACGATAAAAGAAGAGCAGAAGCATTGCGCAAAACAGCTAAGATTCTCATGTTGAAGTATGATGGGACAGGAATTTATAACCCTCAGGCTTTACGATATTATAAGGAATATCTCGCTTTGTCCAAAAAGTTTATTGATCAGAATTTTGTCCGCATGTCAGCTTCCGAAAGAGAACAGTATTGGTTGGCAGAGCAACCTTTTGCCACAGACTGTTATCGTCTGGAAGGCAGGGATGCAAGTTTTCTCTATGATGTAGCCTTGTTCAGCAAAGCTATTCTACTGCAAATGAATAGGCAATTTAAACCAGACATGAGTCTATCGAATAGAAAACAAACTCTTTCTTCCATTCGAACAACTTGGCTGAATGTGAAAAGAGCTATGCCGCGAGGTTCATCGGCCATAGAGTTTATCACTTATGAAAAGAGAGGAGAAATTTATATAGGTGCTTTAGTGATTAACAAAGAGAGCAAGAGCCCTGTATTTGTAGAGATTGTTTCATATGATTCCTTATTTAATTATCCCTTGGAGAATGGTATTACCTTAGGAGAAGCTTTATCTTCCAATGAGTCAGAGATGAAGAACCTGATTTATCGGAATTTGAATTTGAGGAATTTAATATCAATAGTTCGTTAATAATTCAATAATGTGCTAAGCAGCTATACGCTGTAAGCACG